>Ga0182742_1000806_pt1 | contig 45462 bp, 53 predicted proteins | sample eDN5th37CBELigMG_FD_128880 | JGI IMG/M metagenome (GOLD analysis project Ga0182742, IMG submission 128880) | Enriched Miracle-Growth compost microbial communities from Emeryville, California, USA - eDNA 5th pass 37_C BE-Lig MG (version 2)... ... | reverse complement strand
ATGAAATAAGTGAGGGTGAGGGTCCAACGAAAACCATTGATCGTTCTGCAACCGCCTTTGCGAAAGCTGCATTTTCCGATAAAAACCCATAGCCTGGATGGATTGCATCAACATGTTCCATCTCGGCAATTTCGAGGATTTTATCCATTTGAAGATAGGATTTTAAAACGGGTGCCTCACCGATTCGATGCGCTACAGTTGCGTAATTTACAAATGGTAATTGCTGGTCCGCATCTGAATAAATAGCGACTGTTTCGACCCCCATCTCGTGGCATGTTTTCATGATTCGTAAAGCGATTTCTCCCCTGTTTGCAATTAATACTTTTTTCAAGATCTGTTCCCCTTTCGTTGAAAGATCAAATCCACCCACACTATAATTTCTACACGTATCTACATAATCCTGCACACAATTGAAAACGCTTTCTATATTTTTCTACAGAATTTTTTGTATTTTTGTTGTATAATGTTTTTATATTCATAATTACAGTTTCTCTTAGTAGAATCGCAAGGGGGATACAAAATGTATACGGCAAAGGTTGAGAAATTATTAGTAAACTACAAAACACTTGAAGAATTTAAAGCATTTAAAGAATATGGTCTTCAAGAATTATCCATGCTGGAAGACCTTGAATCAAACATTATCGAAAATGATAGCGTTTCACCGTTTTACGGAATTTTCTTTGGTGATAAATTAGTAGCACGTATGAGTCTTTATCGTGTTGATAAAAAATTCAATAAATATTTTGAACCTGCACAAGATTATTTAGAGCTTTGGAAGCTTGAAGTACTTCCAAATTATCAGCAAAAAGGATTTGGGAAAGCATTAGTGGACTATGCAAAAGCATATAATCTACCGATCAAAACAAATCCACGTGTGAAATCAGCTGAGTTTTGGGAGAAAATGGGCTTTACCCCTGCATCTTACAATATGGAACGTGACCTTGGAGAAAACCCTCTTCTTTGGTTCCCGAATGGTGTACATGAAATCGACTGATTTTTCTATATAAGTGCAAGGCACATGGAACTAGACACCAAAAGAAGAAAACAGCTGAACATATTGTCAGCTGTTTTCTTCTTTATTTCTCAACTCTTTCCAGATTCCCATTTCGGTCCATTTGAAATTTAACTTTCTTACTTCTTTCATCCTCCTGAAGAACCACCATTTTACGAGCACGCTCCATGATTTCGATTAATGCCTTATAATCTTCTTCAATTAATTGAATATTATTTTCTAACGTATTATTTTGTGCCTTTAATGTTTTAACTTGTTCTTGAAGCTTACTTATTTGAGTGTTCAAGTTCCGATTTTCATTTACGACCTTCTGAAACTCACTTTCCGTCTTTTCATATTCTTCAAGGAACCGAATCACATCTTTTAATTGCAATACTTGTTGTTTACTATCTACATTTTCAATGATCACTTGTTCCAATGAATTATCCTGAAGTTGTTCTCCATTGTTTTGCTTCTTCAATTCCTTACGCTGCTTTTTTGCAAGTTCAATCCCTGATTTATATTGTTTACGGACATATGAGTTCCATCTAAAACCACAAGCAGCAGCGGTTCGGGATAATGTTCGGCCCACCTCTTCAAATGCACCTAATTGTGTGCCTCCCTCACGGATATGGCGCAATACTACCTCTGCAAGCAATAAATCTTCATCTTGAGTCCATGCATCTTGACGTGTTGAAGTCATATCTTTCCCTCCTAAACTTCTTTTTTATTAATACATATGCATGTAATAGAAAAGATAGACTACTCACACTCTAGCATGGAAATAATTATTCTTTTTGCATGATTTTGCGTACTGCTTCTAGATGTTCTTCAGTTACCCACAAAGTAGTACACTCCTTGATCTCCTCACTTATTCTCTCCTTCAACCCGGTTTGAGACCATTTCCTATTTACTACCTTTTTGTATGCATTTACTACTTTAGTATTATGTAAAAATTCTTTAGAAATAAATTCTTTACAATCCATAATAGAATTGTCCACTGACAAGATATGTTGGATAAATCCAAGTTCTTTACCAGCTTCGCTTGAAAAAATCTCACCTGTGAGAAGAAGGCGATACGCTTTGTCAATCGATACTCTTTCTAATAGGAGAGTTGCTCCACCCCAGCCGGTCGTAATCCCCTGTTTACCCTGAACAAAGCCGAATCTACTTCCACGAGATGCTAGTCTATAATCACAGGCAGTCGCAAGCTCACATCCACCTCCAATTGCTAGTCCATTCAGTAGAGCAATAGTTGGTTTCGTTAATGTAGCAAGTGAGTATAGAATCATCCCCATCTTGCTAAGCATCTGATAAGCTTCATGCTCTGTTTTAAGGTTTTGAAAAACGGATAAATCTCCACCTGAACAAAATGCTTTTTGTCCTGTACCCGTAATCACTAAAACTTTATCATCATCATTTTCTTCTACGTCAGTAATGGTTTTTTTTAGTCCATCCATCACTTCATAATCGATTGCATTCCATTTTTCAGGGCGATTGATAGTAAACCAAACGATTCCCTCTTCATCTCGTTTCACTATATATTTTGACATGAATTTACCCCTTAAGCTTTTTATCTTATTGTACTGGTAAAAAATTGAGATTGGCAACATTGGATTGAGTAACATTAGAAAGAATCTGAGGTGTTTTCATTGAACGGGGGATGCTAGGAAGTACTCTAATAAAGTAAAAAGCGTATTGATAACAAATGTTATCAATACGCTTTAACATGTTAACAAATTATTTGTTAACAACTTCTTTTCCTTTGTAAGTACCGCATTCTTTACATACGCGGTGTGCTAATTTCATTTCACCACAGTTTGGGCATGCCACCATACCTGGCACTTGTAATTTGAAATGTGTACGACGTAATCTTTTTCTAGTTTTAGAAGTTCTTCTAAAAGGTACAGCCATTATTCCCACCTCCTTAAAAAAAATAGATCAAGATGGTCTATTCTTCCTCAAAGAATTTCGCTAATCCTGCTAATCTTGGGTCAATCTTGTTCTTTTTATCATCTTCACTGATAACTTCCCAATCTTGTCCTGATTGCGGTGCTGCATCTTCAGAGTTCGAATCCTCATCACAAAAAATCTGAATTGGTATTTCAAGTAAAATATTTTCCTTGATAAGCGGAAGTAAATCAATTACTTCTCCTTTAACTTGATGAACATCCTCTTCCGACTCTAAGTCAAATTCAGATGTCTGTCTAAGTAAAAACGTTTCAGTTGTTTTGATCTCGAATGGAAATTTAACATCAACCAAAGTTCGAGAACAAGGCAAAATCATTGATCCAGAGATTTCTAAATGAAAGCTCGCTTTCGTGGAGCTTAGATCAGCACGACCGGTTATTTGTACCGGCGAAATATCTCGAATCGATTTTTCGATTTCCATTAAGTCTCTAACATCAACAGTTTCGTCAATCATTAGACCTTTTCGAGCTAACTGATTTAATTGATTAATTGTCCATTTCAAGTGAAATCACCTCAAGGCAACAAAGGTAATTATAGCTTTGCGGATTACATTTGTCAATATTTTTTCTTTACACTATACTTAATGTGTAGATACTTATCTACTATATCAGCTTTTCCAAAAAAATGATATTTAAAAATAAAGTTTTAAATAGAAATGTATAAGGGTCTTGATTAGCTATAACAAGCACTATACGGGCAGGCTAGAGGGTAGTTTATTAACCTTGTTGTCGGAGCGGCTTGTGACCTTGATGGGCTATGCGCTTATACTAGACATTGAAAAAAAGGGTGAAATGATGAAAGCTGTAGGAGTTATTGTGGAATATAATCCATTTCATAATGGACATAAGTACCATCTCGAAGAAACAAAAAAGAAAACAAATTCAGATTGTACGATTGCAGTAATGAGCGGAAATTTTCTACAACGCGGTGAACCTGCCCTCGTTTCAAAATGGACAAGGACCAAAATGGCATTAGAAGCAGGGGTCGATATCGTCATTGAATTACCTTATGCGTTTGCCACTCAGAAAGCACAAAACTTTGCGAATGGAGCAATTTCCCTATTAAGTGCACTTCATTGTGACGAAGTTTGCTTTGGTAGTGAAAATGGAACAATTGACGACTTTCAAAATACTGTGGATTTTATGAAAAAAAATCAACGAACCTATGATTCCATCACTCGGCTGAATATGAAAAAAGGATATAGCTATCCTAAAGCAGCTTCTCTTGCTTATTCTTCACTTTCAAAACATGATACATACGTTGATTTATCAAAACCAAATAATATTTTAGGCTATCATTACGTAAAAGCTATCTATGATCAAAATAGTAGTGTAAAAGCTGAAACAATTATGCGAACCTCTGCGGGTTATCATGATGAAACCATTTCTCATGAATCCATCGCAAGTGCAACTAGTATTCGTAAAACATTATTTTCAACTGAGAAAAATATGGATCAAATTAAAAATTATCTTCCACCCTCAACTTCCAAATGGCTATCTTCTTACTATCGAGAAAATCAATTATTCCATCGGTGGGAGGAATACTTTACCTTATTAAAATATAGGTTACTAACGTCTACATCGGCTGAATTAGCAAATATTTATGAGGCCGAAGAAGGTATTGAAAATAGACTGCTAGCCCAAATTACAACAGCAACCTCGTTCATGGACTTTATGGAAAAAATAAAAACGAAACGATACACTTGGACAAGGCTTCAACGATTATGCGTACATATATTAACTAATACAACGAAGGAACAGCTAAAACCAATTAATGAAAATCCACTAGCCACCTATATTCGTTTACTAGGTATGTCTCAAAAAGGACAGAACTATTTGAATCACATCAAAAAAGAAATAGAACTTCCCATTGTAACAAAAGTGTCAGGATTTTCAGATGAACTATTTACACTTGATGTGAAGGCTACCCAAACATATTTAACTATATTCCCTGAACCACTTCGCTCCTCACTACTGCGACAGGAATATGCTACTCCACCAATTAGATATGATGAGGAACTGCAAAAATATTTATAAAGAAATCAGCCGCATCCATTTTGGAAGCGGCTGTGTTTTATTTACTATTTTCATCAAGATTCTTAAGATAATGAAGGGCGTCCTCAAATGTATCTACAGGAACAATTTTCATGTCACTCTTAATATCTTTTGCAGTTTCTAAAGCTTGTCGATAATCTGAAACTGCTGCACCATTTTCATTCGGTGCAAAGAAAATGTCAACATCTGTGTTATCAGCAGCAACTATCTTCTGACCAATCCCACCTATTGGGCCAACCTGTCCCTCAGTATTGATTGTTCCAGTACCAGCTATGCGTAATCCGTGAGTTAGATCCTTTTCTGTAAGCTGATTATAAATCTCAAGTGTAAACATAAGTCCAGCTGAAGGACCACCTATTTTTTTCGAATCAATGTTAATTTTTGGATCAGCTACCACTTCGATATCAGTAATTAATTCAATTCCAATTCCAATTTTGTCTGGTTCCTTTGGAAAAGGTGCAAGTGAAACAGAGACTGTTTTCTCTTCTCCATTTCGTTCAACCTCAATGTTTATCGTTTCATTTTCTTTTTTATCAGCTACATATTTCATAAATTCTGTATGTTCTTCAATTTGTTTCCCATCAACTGCAAAAATTCGATCGCCTGGCTTTAACACTTTCTCTGCAGGCATTCCCTCGACAATACCCATTATATAGATTCCATGGTTTTTTACCGTAACGGGCTTGTTTGCATACTTATAGGCAACCGTAATTGCTGATTCCTGTGAATCTTCCATATAAAATAATTGGCGATTCGTATATTCCTCATCACTCTCATTGTCCCGTCGCACATGATTAATCGGTAAAATTTCATGATACTTTTGAAACTTAGCCAATAAATAGCTAAATATATTGGCTTGGCCAAGACGTATCGTCGTTAACATAAATTCTCCTTCTTCTTCATAACCGTTTTCAACATTAATGATGGGGTCGAGTTCTGTTGCCATTCCTGGTTTTGTCACGTAATATGGGAGTTGGATAAAGGTGCCTAAAATTGCAAGCACCACACCAATTACGAGGGCTTTTAAATACGCTTTATTTCTCTTTCTCTTCATTTAATGCAGACTCCTTCCACTTTGCAATTGCCTCTTGGATCATAGGAAGTTGTTTTCTCGTTTCCTCTTCCCCGATTCGGATAATATCCTCAATATTTGTAAATGCACGGGAACTAAAATGTCCGACATGTGGACGGATCATGATATCAGAGGAAAATTCCCCATACTTCACGAGTTCCTTCTGCATAATATCAATACTCTGTAATATTACATCAAATATTGAAGCAACCTCTTCATTTATTTTAACATGTGAAACGTCTACCGCAATAACTATATCTGCCCCCATTTCTTTTGCAACAGAAATGGGAACACGATCAATTACACCACCATCGACAAGGATTCGACCATCAATTTTTTCAGGAACAAATATTCCAGGAATGGCAATACTTGCTCGGACAGCATCTGCAACTGGACCTTTTCGAAACACAACCTTTTCTCCGGTTAATAAATCAGTTGCCACAATACCAATTGGAATATCAAGTTGTTCTATATTTTTGCCGTGTGTGAATACACGTATAAGTTCTTTTACCCTTTTTCCAGCAATAAATCCCATTTTAGGAACTGTAAAATCTAAATAATATTTGCGTTTAAATGCAAGAGCAAGCTTATATAATCGGTCAATATCCAATCCTGCCCCGTAAAAACTTGCGACCAAAGAACCCATACTTGTTCCTGCGATGAGATCAATTGGAATGTTTTCAGCCAAAAGTACCTTAATTACTCCTAAATGTGCAAATCCTCTCGCCCCACCTGATCCAAGTGCCAATCCGATTACAGGTTCGTTCATACGAATCATCCCCTAACATTGAAACTATAACAGTATATGAAAAAAGAAATGAAAACTTGTACAAACTTTTGGTCTAAACTTGCCACCTATACACGTATATTTAAATAGATGTACAAACCATCGGTTGATAATTGATGATTCTATTCATTACACTCACGACGTCAGAATTAAAGAAAAAGAATATTTCGAAAACTGTGGACTCTCTTATTCTATCACTTAAATGAACTAATTGTATAGAAAAGAAGACTTCTATAGGAGGAGTACCATTGATACGTTCTAGGTTCAAAACAGTAGCCATTGCAGCAGGAATAACCTTACTTACCATTGCACTAATTTATTTTCCAAAGGATTCACTCGAAGCTTCTAGGGTCGGTTTGGAAATGTGGTGGAAGATCGTTTTCCCATCCTTACTGCCTTTCTTAATCATTTCTGAATTATTAATTGGTTTTGGTGTTGTCAAATTTATCGGTGTCTTATTTGAACCACTAATGAGACCACTGTTTCGTGTTCCAGGTGTAGGTGGTTTTGCATGGGCGATGGGCATGGCTTCAGGGTTTCCTGCCGGTGCAAAGCTAGCTGCACGGCTAAGACAGGAGAAACAGATTACAAGGGTCGAAGCAGAAAGACTTGTTTCCTTTGCGAATGCATCAAATCCTCTTTTTATATTTGCCGCTATTTCTGTAGGATTTTTTGAAAACCCAAGGTTAGGCATCTTGCTTGCGGTCAGTCATTATGTCGGTAATTTTTGTGTCGGGTTAATTATGAGGTTCTATGGTAAAAAAGACGACGAACATACACCAAAAGATAAAGAGAAAAAGAGTATTATTGTTAAAGCCTTACAGGAACTCCACCGTACAAGATTGAAGGAAAAGAGGCCATTTGGTCAATTATTAGGGGATGCGGTAACCACCTCAATACATACCTTGTTAATGATTGGTGGATTTATCATTCTATTCTCTGTATTTAATAAGCTTCTCTCTTTAATAAATGTTATTGCCATAATTGGGGCAGGTTTATCGATATTATTAAAACTGTTCCAATTACCTACCGAACTTAGCATCCCGCTTATTTCCGGAATATTTGAAATTACAACGGGATCGATGATGACAAGCGAACTAGAACACATCGATTTACTTCCTAAAGTGATAGCTGTCAGCTTTATTCTTGGATTTTGTGGACTATCAGTTCAAGCACAGGTAGCGAGTATACTAGCGGAAACTGATGTGAGTTTTAAGCCATTTTTTATGGCTCGAATTATGCACGGCTTTTTGGCTGGAGTTATCACATTATTTTTATGGAATCCACTTTACGTGAAAAACAGAGGCTCGGAAGAAACATTGGGAGTCTTCTCTCCATTAATACCAGAGCATACCCCCTTATGGGTAGAAACGGTTTGGAGTGGTTTATTAACTTACGGACCGCTTTTTACCATATTATCTTTATTTTGTTATATCGGTATATATTCCATTAGAATGAAAAACCCTCGTATTTAAAATGCGAGGGTTTTTACTATTGGTATTAAAAGATATATAGCTTAATGATTGGTGTTAAACTTCTCCTTAAGTGCAAGTTCTACTGGCTTAGGTACAAGCTCTGAAATTTCGCCATGATACTTTGCAGCTTCTTTTACTATACTTGAACTCAAAAATGAATATTGGTTATTAGTCATCATAAAAAAGGTTTCGATTTCTTCATTTAAAATACGGTTCATTGAGGTGATTTGCATTTCGTACTCGAAATCTGAAACAGCACGAAGACCACGTAAAATCGCATTTGCTTTTTTCTGACTTGCATAGTCCATCAACAAACCTTGAAATGATTCAACCTCAATATTATGTATGTCCTTTGTGCTTTCTTGTAATAGTTCGATCCGTTCCTCTACTGTAAACAAAGGTTTTTTTGACGAGTTATTTAATACACATACGTAGATTTTATCAAATACTTTTGCGCCTCTTTTAATTATATCAAGATGCCCATTTGTTACAGGATCAAAGCTTCCTGGGCAAACTGCAATTCTTGTCATTTCTGTTCCCCTTCCCATCCCTCTTCATATCTGTATAGTGATACACCAATGATTCCATACTCTTCATGCCGAACTAATTCTAGGTTACCAATTGACTTTTCGAGTAATACTTCTGAATCATGTTCTGCAATAACAACTCCATCACTTGTTAACAACTGATGTTTACTAATTTCTTCAATAAGTTCAGTTAATTTTTGCTGTTTATATGGCGGATCTAAAAAAATTACATCAAATTTAATGTCCCGCTTCACGATTGCTTTTAATGCTCGCACAGCATCATTTCGATATACTTCTGCTTGATCCAGAAGGCGACAAGTTTCTAAATTTCCTTTTATCGTTTGAATGGCTTTTTGGTCTCGATCAACAAAAATCATTTTGTCGATCCCGCGGCTGAGCGCTTCAATTCCAAGTCCTCCACTTCCACCGAACAAATCAAGACCAACTCCACCATCAAAATAAGGACCGATTATATTGAAGATAGCTTCTTTCACCTTGTCTGTTGTTGGGCGTGTAGACGTCCCTGGTACCGCTTTCAAGTGCAGACCTTTCTTTACCCCAGATACAACCCTCACTACTATCACCACTGTCTATGTAAAATGAATAACATTATCCTACCATAAACATTATCGTTTGTTAATCAATTAAGAAAAATTCGAAACGAAAGGCCAGTAAAAAATTTTACTTCAATAATAAAAATACGCCGGAGCATGTATACACAATTTTCAATTGGTCATAATTAGTAATAACAACATCATTCGAGGATGTTGTTGCCAACCGCGGAGAAGACTTACGTTTCCCCATAAGTTCTTCCTCCGGTTTCTCCTCTCCCTTTGCCTTCTTCCATGTGAACGGTAACGAAAAACATGGAATGGAAGGACCCTGCAAGTGACTTGCAGGGTTTTTTTGTTTGTAATTGTTAATTCCTATCAAATCGTGATACAGTAAACATGGAATATATGAAAGTAAGGGGAAATTAGTATGATACAACGCTTTATAGAGCTTGGTGAAGGATACTCTGATATTTATGAACTCCTGGAACTTATGAAAAATAATAGGAACAGAATCTCAAAGCTATTTGCCTTTAACACTACCGTTCAAGATAGGCAGCTATCCTCTTTAGCAATAGCTTTTCAACCAACAAATCCTGGTGATTTTCAAGCTATCTATATTTGTAGGGAAGGAATACCGAACCCGCAAATCAAACCCAATAAGAGGTACTCTCTCTTTGCAGAATTAGCTAGCGTTCTGGATTTATCCATTATTACACTTGACGTTAAACCATCCACCATGTTTAGTGAAAAAGAACTGTATTATCAACACTTAATTGGGATTCTAAGAATGAACCGATACATACCGCCAATGCAATAACAATATCTACACTTGGAGGCGTTATGCAAATAGTATGTGTTGCTGGCGCCTCGAGTAATGAATGTACGTTTCATCTTTCATACCCTCGCTTGTGTTACGACCATTGCATGAGGGTACGATTCACCCTTTTTCTTACCCTCACTTGCATTACGGACATTGATTGAGGGCACGAAGACCCTATTTCTTACCCTCACTTGCGGTACGACAACTGCTCGAGGGTACGACTAACCTCTTCACACCTCTCTTGGGTACCTCATTTTTTCGTTTTGATGGTCTTCATACCGAATCTTAACGCTTCAACATTCTTAACCTTGTATTCAGCTATAACTGACCTATAGCTAGACAATAAAAAAAGCTTATCAAAAGCAGGATGCTTTTGATAAGCTTTTTATAGTCCAATCTTATAATCGTATTCCTTTGCGCGATCTGGTTTTCTGTTCTCGAATTCAATCTTTAAAAATGGTTTATATGATGGCTCTACTCTTTTTACGAAGGCAAGCGAATTTAACTTTTCTACGATTGAATCGGTATTTTCCATATCGTTATAAAGGACCACGTATTTTAGACGTTTTGATACATAGTGAATATTGCCAAATTTACGCAGCATTTTTGAATGCTTTAGCGAATGTAGCCAAACGATAATTCCTTGGCGTTGTCCAATCATAGTGTTTTCTCCTTATTTCAATAACTTTTTTATAGTGTAGCACAATGAGTTAAAATTTTACAATATGAAATAAAGTAGAAAACTTACTTTTTTCAGAAAATATGGGTAATATATTCATATTATTTGCTAAACTATTAATGACAACCACATGCGCCGCCGCTGCCACAGCCGCCGCCACAACTTGAAATGGAATCAAAATATGGGTTGCCTGTTGGCACTTTAATATGTTTTGATACAGCTCCCCCTAGTAACACGCTGATTTCATCAAGGACTTTTTGGAGATTATCTTCTGCTTTTTTAAAATCAGCAATGGTTTCATGAAGATCTAGCTTCCTTTTTAACTCTCTTGTCTCTTTTGAAACAGTTCGAAAATCAGGATGGTATTTCCCGAATCGTTGAACCTCGTCATATTTCTCCTTCATATTCTGAAATTCCGCGATAAGTTTTTGTGCTTCCTTATCCTTTTGTAATGTATATAAACAGCTGCGATATTCCTCAGCTAGTTCAGATTGTAGAATCATTGATGCTAGGCTTTCCGCCTCTTCAAGTATCTCAACTCTTTCAAGTGTAGCTATCAAAAAAAACACCTCCATAATCACTATACCATGATTCTTCACGAATCGCATCTTATGGAACTTTATTACTTTATTTGAAAATGAATCGTGTGTGCGAGATCGTAATTCGTTAAATCATTATGGACTACTTGAATTTTCAAGGTATGCTCACCCTTTGTTAGCCCTTTTATAATAAATGCAGCCGTGGATATCTTTTCTGTCCGTCGACCATCTACTATAACATTAAGATGGCCCTCACCTTCCTTCTTACGGCCACCACTTTGTTTAAATAAAAAATTTGAGATAATACATTCGAGATATACATCATTTCCCCTAACATGGTGATTCACATGCAGAGTTCGTTCTGATTGGATCGACAAGTTTTCAGTAATCATAGCCTCAACCGGAACTTCATGTATATAAAAATAAAGGAAACTTAGAAAAAAAAGGGATAAAACAATCTTGTACAACTTTCAACCACTCCTTTTTCCTAGTTTTTCCTATCACATAACAAATATCCTGCATTCCCTAAAAAAAGCGACTCTTAAAGAGTCGCCTTGCGTTTAATCGCTTTGTCGCATACCTTGATACATTTGTAGCATGAAAGAGGCCATTTCTAAAGACTGGTTGAGTTTTTGCACTTTATGTGGAAGAGTCTGTTTGAAATACAATTTTGACTCCATCTCAAGGCTCTGAAAATCATTAGGATTCCTGGTTAATTTTCTGTACCAAATTGGGTTTTGACGTACAAAAGTTCGAATTTGTTTTTTTGTTTTGAGGTACTCATAGGTATCTTTTCGCATCATGCTCCTCCCTTCTCACCTAATCTTTTCGAAAGGCAAACGGTTGAGTATGTCGGTGCGAAGACTGCCCTTGATTCTGCTTTTCTTCTCCACGAAACTGATGGATGACTGCTTGAATCGTTGAAATGGCTTCACTTACATTTGAGATTTGCTGCTGAAGATTATTCATATCTGCATTTTTAAAGGATGAAAAGATTTTTCCGATAAAATCTTCTTTGTCTCGTTCTTCTGTCTTACTGTTACTATTTTTATATTTCTTCCACTTCTCATCATTTTCACCAAGTATATACCAATCTTCGTATACTTCTTGCCAATTAAGTGCTCCTTTTCGCACTTCCTGAACTAGAATTGGATGTTTTTTTACAAAAGATTTAAATTCTTGAACTGACGGATGAAGTTTTTTTCCCATACCAATCACCTCTTTTTCATACGAATGCCTACTATAGTTTATCTTTAATAAATTGATTTGTTCGCCCATTTTAAATTGCACTAAGCCCAATATAATTGATAAAATAAGAATAATAAAAATATTATGGATTTGAGGTAAATATCATGGAAGATCGTATCTTACAAAAATTACAGACATTCTTCGTTGAAGCAAACGAAGAAGAAAAACAGGCGTTAGAAAGGGTAATTGATGCCGTAATTCGTAAACAAACAAAACAAAATGGATCATATATTGGTGGCATACTACAAACAAGTCGAAAAGTCCTTGATGATCTAACCTATGAAATTACCATTCCAAATACGGAGCTAATTCAAAACCCATTAAAAATCGTCCATGGGGGAATTACAGCAACACTCCTTGATTCTGCTATGGGTTCAGTAGTTCACAATGTCCTCCCACATGACAAAGCAGCTGTAACAACTGAAATGAAAATTAATTATGTGGCCCCAGGAATAGGAAAAGAATTCCGCTGTGTCGCACAAATGATTCATAGAGGTTCAAAAATATGCGTGACTGAGGGTAGAGTATTCCGGGATGATGGAACATTAATCGCTCATGCTACAGGCAGTTTCTTTATCATTGATCGTCCAAACAAAAAATAACGAGGTGTAGGAATGGTTACAGCCATTGTCATTCCACTCATTATTGTCTATTTTTATGTACTTTCAAAAAAGGAAAGAAAGAAATACGAGGAAAGCTGGAAGGACCTTGAAAAAGTAAATGAAGAAGCGGTAATCAAAGGTAGAATTATCAGTAAAAATGAAGAAAAGCAACGCTATTATTATCATAAATTCGTTCATGTGACTGAGTTAAAAATAAAAACGTCCACAGGTATTATTAAAGCAAAACGGATTATTCCACTAAGGGGTGAATATAAACCTGCTCAAATTAATTTAGGTGATGAAATTTCATGTATTGGTGAATGGACAAAAGATCATTTCCAGTTCAACAAATATCAAATCTTAGTAAATAATAAGTAAGCAATACACCTAGATGCATTGCTTACTCCCATTTTTGAATAAAGTTTTGCGTGTAATATTTTTCGTATACCCCTACCCCAAGAAAGTTGTAGTCCTCGCTTAATAGAGTCTCGCGATGTCCTTCACTATTCAGCCATCCTTCAACAGCTGCAATACCGTCAACATATTTTGCTGCAATATTTTCTCCCGCAAGTTGATAGGTCACATCCCCATTAGCGAGTCGGTCAGCTAGCCCCCCGTTTGTCGGCGAGGTATGGTCAAAATATTCATTTGTACTCATATCTTTACTATGTAAATAAGCAACGCTAGCTAACTTTTCGTCTTGTTTTAATGTATGAAGTCCATGCCTAGTTCGTATCACATTGGTTATATCTAAAATTTGGGCTGAGTTTCCTTGTTCTATTTCCTTCCATTCTACCTTTGAAACTTCTTTTGCGGAAAGTAATTCTCCTCGATACGCTAATTCATAGGGACGCAGCTTAATCAGTGTCTCCCCATCTAAAAAACGAATGCTCGAAATCTCATTCGTAAATGTATCCACATATACTTGTACATAAACATTCCCCATCGCAATCAAGGGTCTAGCCTTCATTTCTTCTTCAGTTAACTCAAATCGATATGGATTTTTATTCACATTCAAAGAGATTTTAGGTTTTATTAAGCCTTTTGAATGTAACTCTGCAACAGCTTGTCCAATTTCAAATGGTTCAACTTGTACATCATTTCCTGTTCCAAACACGGTAACAACACGATCATTTTCAATCCCCACCTGGATATAATTTTGAGGGGTAGAGTTGTACACCCACCAATTATAATCATAGGATGAACGGTCTATTCGGTCGGGCTCACCAAGTATTTCTACTATTTTTGAACTCTCCACTCCAATGTATGAATAGAGCCCTTCAAATTGATGAATCTCCTGTTGATAAGGTAAAGTGGTTTTTTCAGGATTTTCATGGCTTGATAACAACTTATAATTGTTCATTCCATTCACTATTTCTGTTCTTCCATATTTAATAGAAATATAATAAATGCTAGAAGCTAAAAGTATGATAGTAACTACAATCTTAGCTAATTTCAGAAGAACCACTTCCTAACATCAATCTTTTTCTATCATGTATATTAAACTTTTCCTAGATTTATGCGATTAATGTAAGAAGAATAAAACAGGCACCAATTTGGTGCCTGTTAATTTAGTGTAATTGGTCTTGTTCAGATATATCACTTAATGCTTCTCCTGCATGTGTATCAGACATTTTATTTGTTGCCAAGTCACCTAATGATACAATCCCAACTAATTGACCATTCTCAACAACTGGTAAACGTCTAATTTGATGTTTTGCCATCAATTCGGACGCTTGTTCAAGTGACGTATCAGGAGAACATGTAACAAGATTATCACTCATCACATTTGTTACTTGATTGGAGCCTGATCTTTTTTCAGCATACCCTCGTACAACTAAATCTCGATCAGTAATCATTCCGATTAATTTTTGATCTTCTAAGATAGGAATTGCACCAACATCTAAATCCTTCATTTTAACTGCTACTTCATACACATTATCAAGGGGAGTACAATATTCAACTTCAGTACTCATTACATCACGAACAGATTCCATTGTATCCTCCTTATTAACACTCACTTTATTATCTTATTTACCAATAAACATTTGTGTCCAATAATGTCTTTTTGAACCACCTTCTGCATACCCTACACCAATATGAGTAACATCTTGCTTTAGAATATTTGCCCGATGCCCAGGGCTGTTCATCCACGCATTTACAACTTCTTGAGGTGTTCTTTGTCCAGCGGCTATATTTTCAGCTGCTGTTCGATAAGAAATCCCAAAGTTGCGCATCATCGTAAATGGTGAGCCATATGTAGGTGAAGTATGGTCAAAATAATTTCGATCTCTCATGTCTACAGATTTATAACGTGCCACACGTGAAAGTTCCCAATCAACCTTTAATGCAGGTAATCCATATTTTGCACGTTGTTGATTAGTTAACGAGATAACTTGATTTTCAATGCTTTTAACATTTTCCAGAATTGGAATTGTTACCTTTTGACCAGGATAAATGAGGTTAGGGTTTTTAAACTGAGGGTTTGCTGAAATTATTTCAGACAAACCAACTTGATAGCGAACAGCGATTTTCCATAAAGAATCACCAGGCTGTACGGTATATGTAGTCGTACCTTGTCCATTTGCAATCATTGGACTACCTAAAATAAAAAATAAACCTGTAATGATTAAAAGAAATTTCTTCATCTTATCCCTCCTTTCCCTGTTAGTTTGACCAAATCTTTAAAAATTCCACATAAAATAATTTTTTATTTTTCGTGACATATTAATGTCAAACGTTGCAACTTGTATCTTTTCGTACTATTATTATACTGAGAACATATAAATCGTTGTTTGACGGTTTTTGGAGGGATATTAAATGAGATTTGAAAATACGGGGATAGAAAACGTAACAATTGAATTACCAAGATTAACTGACATAATGAGATCAGAAGGTTTTATTCTTGCAGGTCAGTGGGATTATGAGAGAATTACATACGACCGTAAATTTGAGATTAAAGGCGATATTTACTACCTTCGTGTACAAGGTCATGCAGTTGAGGGAGTAATCGAAGAAAATGCAACTGATGCAGTCATTAAACTACTAACACCTTTCGTTGGTAAGTACTATTATCCACATGGTGTTGAATATGGCGAAGATGAAGTTTTCCCTAAAACATTAGTAGATCAATGTGAACGCATCTTAGCGAAAGTGAAAGAAAATATAGATGCGGTTGTAAACGCATAATAATGAAAAGTGAAAGACGCCCGATTTTCGGCGACAAGCTTCAGACATTCGTAGACAGAAGGTGATTTTACCTTCCGAAGCGATTGACTAGCTTTAGAACCGATGGCGAATAGAACTAAACAAATTGCATATAAAAAGGAACAGTCAAAAACTGTTCCTTTTTTTACGTTGTTGTTAATGGTTGTGTATTAGTAAGCCCTTCAACTTTAATGGTAAGACTAGATAAACTAATCCCAGTCATACTTTTTATTTCATGCAAAATTGCTGCTTGCAGGACTTCACATGTCTTTTTGATTTCTAAGCCGTATTCAATGGCAATTTTTACCTCAAGGGCAATTCCTTCTTCTTCATTTTCGATTACGGTAATACCGTTTTTATGAAAATTCCGATTAAGAATTCCAGATACCCCATCCTTTAATCCTGATACAATCGTAACCCCTTCAATATCTTCGGCGCAAATTGAAGCAATCATTGCTAATACATCATTCTTAATATAAAGCGAACCATTTTCTAATGCTTTTCTTACCACCCCAACCACACTCCTTCTCAATTTCAAGACCACCATGGTTACTCCTACCATATGCATTAAGGAATGAATTGGGCACTAGTCTAGAAAAATCTTTTCATATTATTTATTACGCATATACGACTTACCGCCCTTTTATAAGTCTTACAGGAAGTGAGTCATAAGGATGTTGCTACAAGTGTGACGTTCTTAGTCTTTGGACTTACTGCCTCAAAAAGTTCCTCTGAAAAATTGTGGCATCCACCAGAGGCTTAAACATTTAGCAGAAGTTTTACTTTGCTAAATATAATTAAATAACTTTACGGAGCTCCCAAGTCAAAAACTTACCATCCTTTTTTGTACATCTCATTCCTAGCTTTTCAAAAAGTTGGATGGATTGATAATTACTATCACTACATTCCATAAGTACTTTTTTGGCATCCGCTTGTGTCACTAGCCAATCAATTAAAGCGTCCACCGCTTCATAGGTTAAGTTCGTTTTTTGATAATCTCGATTCATTGTATACGTCAATTGGACATTACCTTTCTTATCTGGTTTTCCATGAAGATAAATATCACCAATAATCCGTTTATCGGCATAATTAATGATTAACCATAAACCCCAGCCATACTGATTCTCATCCTTCTCAAGCTTTTCTATATAAAACGGAAGAATACCTGTTATTAATGGAGATGGCCAATTTTGTGGAATCGTTATAGGTGATCGTTTTTCAAGTTCTTTGCGATGAAAAACTAATGACTTGGCAATATCCAAAGAACATGGAACCAATAATAAGTTTTCTGTAAAGATCTCAATCATCCTTAACACTCCCCTCTAAGAAAGATAAAGTTATGTGCATAGAATAACAAAATAAAAAGGTGCTCTAGAATATTGTATTCTAGAACACCTTATACATATTACAAACAATCCATTCTACCATTTTTTAAAAACCTAAAATTGCTTTTAACATCGATGTTGTTTCTCCGCCCTTATAAAAGACATACAACAAGAGATAAACCGCTACACCTGTCAACGCTGTAAAAAACCATATGATGCTTGTGATGGGACCCAGCTTACGATGCTTTGCAATTTTGTTTTTAAAGCCGAGGTATAATGTAATCACTCCAAATATTGCACCTGTTGTTGCCAAGAAAATATGAAAGATTAAAAATATCGTATAGTATATTTTAACATCGTCAGGCCCGCCAAATGAAGTATTTCCGACAAATACCGTTCTTGACATATAGATAATGAAAAAAATCAATGCAAAAATAGCAGCGGTCGTCATCGCTCTTTTATGTGCATCAATTCTTTTTTGTTTAATCAGATACCAACCGATGGCAACTGTTACTGCACTTAAAACAATAAAAGTGGTGCTCACTGTAGGCAGAATCGGTAAATTCATAGTAAACCTCTCTCACATCGTTCTCTCTATATTTTTGATTAGTTCGTTTGGGGCTTGAGTAATTGCTCCTCAAGTAATTTTTCTTCCTCACGTTCCTTACGAACCCATTCAAAGAATACTTTCCCTAGTAAAATCGCATAAACAAATTCTTGAATAATTTTCATAACAACCCCGCCAGTACGTTGGTCTTCAAGTGGAGGCATGAAATTAAACATCTCTGGCCCGGTAAGATTAAGACTTGCTAGCATTGAGGCTGGTACACAAAGCTCTAGAGCAGTTACCCATGACCCAAGCTCGGTATATGTTGAATACATAGCTACATCTGAAAAAATAATAAGTGCACATGCAGGTGTTAATAACATACCGTCGGCAAAAATGTAACCAACTTTTTTAAGTCCACTTAACGTGTTCCACTCTTCTAATTTATTAACTAAAGGCCACCACATAAAAAAAGCAGCAATAAAAATAAATGTCGTTGTTGCAGCATGAATGAACACATTTGTCTTTACAAAGTCAAAAATGAGTGGGATATGATATAAGGAAAATGAACCGTTAAATACAACTAAAGCAATTAATGGCTTAGTGAAAAATCTAAAAATTGGCTTTATTACGTTGAAGTTTATAAAGGTTCTCCATAACCAATTAGGCACTCCCAAAATAAAAAAGGTCGGTACAATTAAATATAGTGTAGCCATTTGCGTCATATGAGCAGTCATAGTCATATGACCTAGTAAATCAATCGGACTTCCCTTACAAAAATAAAGCAGTGCGATTCCGATCACAAATAAAATCTTTGTTTTTATTGAAGTAGGTTCAGAATGAGCAAAACGATGTCTCCATGGACCAACAATCATAAAATATAGAATCGTAATGACGATAAGCGATACTAAAAAATAGGGACTCCATAATGCCCGAAAACCAAAGATATCGATAGACATCTCTATCTCACCTCTCTTAATAATATAAACAATGTACACATACTATTAATTATACCTTTAGGGAAATAGTCATGCAAACAAACCATTTATGAACTTTTAGTGTCTAAAAAAAGAAAGCCGGCATTATACCGACTTTCTCCTACTTTTACCACCAAATAATTGTTGTGAAGCAAAGAACAGTTACAGCAGCGATTAATATTCCTGAGAACAGGAACATTTTTGGTGCTTCATGTCCTTTATGATTCATATGCATGAAATAATACAATTGTAAAATAACCTGAATCACTGCTAGAAGTAAAATAAATGGTACAACGAACCATGGTGAAAATTGTTCAGACCCAACTGCTATAAATGCAATGATAGTAAGGAAAATCATGAGAGCAAAAGAAATAACATGCTGCTTCATTTCTTCCGCACTCTTTCTTCTGCGATAGGCTAAATCAACATTTGTGTTATTAGTATTATTTGCCATGTGTTTATCCCACCATTCCCATTAAATATACAACAGTAAAGATGAACACCCATACTACGTCTATAAAGTGCCAGTAAAGGCTGAAGACATAAAACTTAGGTGCATTGTATAGATCTAATCCACGGTTAGCGTTTCTAATCATGATTGTTAGAGCCCAACATAGTCCAAATAGTACGTGAGCACCATGAGTTCCAACAAGTAAATAGAATGCAGAACCAAATGCACTGCCCGTGATTGTATGACCTAAATGTACATAATGTTTAAACTCATAGATTTCTAATCCAAGGAAAGCTGCACCTAGAAGTACAGTTAGCCCTAACCAAAGTTGCATTTTCTTAAAATTAAAGTTCTTCATATGGTACATAGCGTACACACTAGTTAATGAACTTGTTAAAAGGATCATTGTCATTGTAAAAGCAAGTGGTATCTCAAACAAATCTTGAGATGATGGTCCTGTACCATTACTTTTGTTTAGTGCTAAATAAGTTGCAAATAGGGATGCGAATAAAACTGTTTCTCCTCCAAGGAAGAGCCAAAAACCGATAAACTTATTTTTACCTTCAAGGGTCGCTTTTTCAGGCTCTGCAGGGAAAGTTTCAGCTGTTAATTTTTCTTCTGCATGCATTATGCCTCAACCCCTTTCTTGTCATCATCATCCATTAAATCCGCTTTGTGAATATGGTATCCATGATCATCAATAATTGAACGTAGGAACATAGCCCCAAAAGTAATAATTCCACCAATGATCATGACTGGAACTGACCAGCTTGCGCCATCTGGATGGTGTAAGAAACCGAATGCTGCAATGAACAGTCCTAAAGATATGATGAATGGTAAGATTGAACGATTTGGCATATGAATGTCTCCAAGTGGTTCAGCTGGAGTCATTTCTTTTTTACCTTGCATTTTTTCAACCCATAAAGGATCTAATCCACGAATTAAAGGTAATTGCTTAAAGTTATATTCTGGTGGTGGTGATGCAATAGCCCATTCAAGTGTACGGCCATCTCCCCACGCATCTGCTGATGCTTTTTCCCCTTTAATTGATGTGATTACAACATTGTAAAGAAGAACAATTACACCTAATGCCATGAAAATAGCACCAATTGAACTGATTAAGTTTCCAAGTTCCCAACCATGGTTTGGTAAGAATGTGAATACACGACGTGGCATACCCATTAAACCAAGGAAATGTTGGATAAAGAAAGTTAAATGGAAACCAATTAAGAATAACCAGAAAGTTACTTTTCCAAGAGTATCGTTAAGCATTTTACCAAACATTTTTGGCCACCAGTAGTGTGCCCCTGCAAATACTGCAAGTACAACCCCACCTACGATTACATAGTGGAAGTGAGCAACAACGAAGTAAGAATCATGGTACTGATAGTCTGCTGGTGCAGATGCTAACATAACCCCTGTAACTCCACCCATGATGAATGACGGAATAAATGCAGCTGCATATAACATTGGTGTTGTAAATTTCAATGAACCGCCCCACATTGTAAAGAGCCAGTTAAAGATTTTAATACCAGTCGGTACAGCAATTGCCATTGTAGCAACCGCGAAAATTGCGTTCGCAATTGGTCCTAGACCTGTTGTAAACATGTGGTGAGCCCACACCATGAATCCTAAGAAACCAATTAATACTGTTGCGAATACCATTGAAGAGTATCCGAATAGTCTTTTTCTTGAGAACGTAGCAAAAATCTCTGAGAAAATACCAAACGCTGGAAGAATTAAGATATAAACTTCTGGGTGACCGAAGATCCAGAATAAATGCTCCCAAATAATTGTGTTTCCGCCCATTGATGGAACGAAGAACGCAGTACCAAAGATACGGTCAAACATCATTAATAACAACCCAACAGTTAATGGAGGGAATGCGAATAATATTAAAGCTGATGCAACAAACGTAGTCCAAGTAAATAATGGCATACGCATATAAGTCATACCAGGTGCTCTCATAGTGATAATTGTCGCTAAGAAGTTAATACCACCTATTAAAGTACCAATACCTGAAATTTGAAGACCAAGTACATAGAAATCAATACCATGACCTTCGGAATGTAATGCTAGTGAAGCATATGAAGTCCAACCTGCATCAGGTGCGCCACCCATAAACCAACTTAAGTTTAAGAATACCCCTCCAAAGAAGAATAACCAGAAACCTAAAGCATTAACAAATGGGAATGCAACGTCACGTGCGCCAATTTGAAGCGGCATGACAGCATTCATAAATCCTAATAATAACGGCATGGCTGCCAAGAAAATCATTGTTGTACCATGCATTGTAATGATTTCATTAAAAAAACCAGCAGTTACAAAATTATTGTCTGGTACAGCAAGTTGAATTCGAATAATAAGAGCTTCGATTCCTCCTAAAAGGAAGAAGAATCCACCTGCTATTAAATAAAGCTTAGCAATCTTTTTATGGTCAACGGTTGTTAAATAATCCCATAAAGTAGCGCCAAACCCTTTTTTCTGAGCTACAGTACTCACAATGTGACCTCCTTATTCAATTATTTCTTATCTTAATCTTCGACACTAAGGCCCATTAGATATTCAGCTAAAGCATCTAAATCTTGATCTGATAAACCTTTATTATCATAGGTTCCTGTCATGTTGTTACCCGGCTTAATTGACTCAGGATCCTTCAACCAATTTTTTAAATTTTCTTTGTTGTATTCTAATTTTCCAGCAATACTAGAGCGATCACCGAAGTTCGCTAAGCTCGGTGCTGTTGGACGCTTTTCACCTGGATTGATTGCATGACAAGAGATACAGCCGTTTGCACTGAATAATTCTTCCCCAGCTTTTGCAACATCATTCGCAGGAACATGTTCTGCATCCTTAGCTACAACCATTTTGTCGATCCACTGATCAAATTCAGCACGTGGAACTGGTTTTACTTTGAAATCCATTAATGCATGGGAAGGTCCACAGAGTTCAGCACACTTACCATATAATAAGCCGCCAGCTTCATCTGTACTCTTAGAGTTAAACTCTAGCCAGAATTTGTTTGTGTTATCTGTGTTTGTATCTAGTTTTCCACCTGCAGCTGGAATCCAAAATGAGTGTTTAACATCAGAAGAAATAAGTTCAAAATATACTTTTTCGTCAGTAGGAACAACTAACTCTTGAGCAGTGACAATACCATGGTCTGGGTATTCAAATTCCCACCAATATAGATTAGCAGTTACTTTAACTACTACTGCGTCCTCGTCTCTTGTCCCCTCTTCCATCGCTTTTACGTCAGCTAATTCAAAAGTAGCAGATACTGTTGGAACTGCTAATACTAAAAGTAAAAGAATCGGTATAACAGTCCAAATGATCTCTAAAGTGTGATTTCCTTCGACTTGCTTAGGAATCTTGTTTTCATCACCTTTTCTACGTCTGAATTTTACTAAGGCGATAACGAAGATAATTGTAACTACTGCAATAACGATGACCATGATCAATGTTGCTAGGATCATTAAATCGTACTGCATTTTCGCAACTTCCCCTGCTGGGGAAAGTGCAGAAACGAATGGTTCCCCACACCCTGCTAACAGCAGCGCCATGAAACTAAACAGTGTGAACAAGCGCACTTTTGGTAGCCATTTTTTCATAGCTTAATCAAACCCCTCTTTCAATAATATTTTGCTACTATCTTTATTGATAAAGATATTAAATCCTTCTACTTGTATATAGAAGAATTATTTATATTTTGAAACCCACTTACACTAATGTAACGATTATCATTGTTACAAACATAATCGTTAAGTAGTTAAGTGAGTAAACAAACATCTGTTTTGCCCATTTGATATCATCTTTCTTTTTAAAACCACTAATACCGAGGACTAACCACCCGATATTTAGGAGGGTTGCAATTGTTACAAATAGGCCTCCTAAAGAAAACATATAAAATGGAAGTGGGATCAAGCATAGAACCCAAATCATGATTTGTCTCTTTGTCATTGCAAACCCATGAACAACCGGCAACATCGGAACTCCCGCAGAACGGTATTCTTCAACTCGTCTCATAGCAAGTGCTAAAAAGTGCGGCGGTTGCCAGATAAACATAATAAAAAACAAGAGCCACGCTAGAACGTGTAATTCTGGATCAATCGCTGCCCACCCAATAAGAGGAGGTACAGCCCCAGATATACTTCCAATTACGGTATTAATTGTATATCTACGTTTTGACCACATTGTATATAAAACGATATAAGAGAAAACCCCAATTAATCCAATCACTGCAGCAGTAACTGTAGTGAGAAGTAGAAACCCAGTTCCTATTAGTATGAGTATTAATCCCAATACTAAAACATGTTTAGGATTAATTCTACCGGTTACAGTTGGACGTACTTTTGTACGTTCCATTACATGGTCAATATCTCGATCATAATAATTATTCACCGCACAGGAACCAGCTATAACCAACGCAGAACCAACTAGCGCATATATAACGATATCGATTTCCTGCAAAAAGCTTTGACCCGTAAAGAACAAGGCAAGCCATACACCCGTAAAGGCGGTTATTAGATTGGAATTTACAATCCCAATTTTTATGATTGCTAGGAAATCCTTAAAGGCAGTGGTTCGATATTCCTGATCACGATTTTTTTCATTCTGTATCTTTTCATCTGCACTAAGTACAGACCTTGTCGTCGTCATCATGAAGCCTCCTTATTTTAATAACGATACTTTCAAACATTGCATACAGCAATCTTATCAGCCTCATTCTTTTCAATTAATGAACGTGATACCATCATTCTGCACTATCTTCAATCTTAAAAAACGCAATAATAAAAATAAAGCGTTTTCGAGATGTGAGGTATGTATAAAAAGTACAAGTTTTATGTTATCCAGTTTATTATGTTGTAGATATTATAAATTATATTAAAAAATACCCTTTCTGTATATTAAATCACATTTTTTAGTTTTTTTGTGAACATTTAGTTAATAATTTATGACTTTTTTGTGACCTTTAAATGACCGCAAAACCGCTATTTAAACACTATTATCACTATATTAATAGTGTTAATCCCTTGTTTATAGCTACTTGTCGAAATGTAAAACAATTCCCCTATCTATTTCTAGCAAACTCCTTCATAATTTTCAACCTTTTTTACTACAATAATAAATTTTTTTCAATTTCATGCGGGTTGTAAACAAATCGTAAATTGTGTAATATCGATAATAGTGTTCCTTTGAAATTTATCTATTCTTTAGGTATGATAAATATCGTAAAAATATAGGTAGAATATAGGGACATCTGCAAAGTAAAGTTAAATACTAGACAATGTTATAGTTTTATAAAAGTAAGAAGGTGATTTTTTGAGCCGTTCATTAAAATGGTTATCGGTTTTAACAACGATCGGTATGCTATTTGTGTTAATCGGTGGTGCTCTTGTAACGAAAACAGAGTCAGGAGCTGGTTGTGGAGATTCATGGCCATTATGTCATGGGCAGTTAATCCCTGAAGAAATAACATTTGAATTAGTCATTGAACTAAGTCATAGGGTTGTTTCTGGAGTAGTAGGGATTTTAGTATTAGCTCTATCTATTTGGTCTTGGAAAGCAATCGGTCATATTAGAGAAACGAAATTTTTAGCATTTATATCTTTCTTTTTCTTAGTTTTACAAGGACTGATTGGTGCTGCAGCAGTTATGTGGGGGCAATCTGATATCGTACTGGCCCTTCATTTCGGGATTTCGCTTATTTCCTTTGCTTCTGTATTATTATTGACGTTACTTATTTTCGAGATTGATAAAAAGTTTGATGCCGACTCACTGGTGATTGACAAAAAACTACAAACTCAATTTTACGCCATAACAATCTACAGTTTAGTTGTTGTATATACCGGTGCACTCGTGAGGCATATTGGCGCTTCTCTTGCTTGTCCCGATTGGCCTGTGTGTACTTACAACAATATCGGCTTCCCCACTCAAATTCATGAATGGGTTCAAATGGGGCATCGGGCATTAGCTGGTGTATTATTCATTTGGGTATTGTACCTTTTCATCCGCATTTATAAGCACTATAAGCATGAAAAAGTTCTCTATCGCGGCTGGATGATTGCTCTTGGTTTAGTTTCTATTCAAGTTACTTCAGGGGCCGTCATTATATTTTCCAGACTAAATCTATTTATTTCTCTAGCACACGCTTTATTTATTGCTTGTTTATTTGGAGTATTTAGTTACTTCATTCTATTATCTTCAAGAAGCAAGAAAAATGAAGTGGCACTAAGATTAGAAGCTGAGAAAGCGAATGAAGACTCTATAAATGGAAATCAAACAATTACAGTGCAATAAGCTAAAAATCCGAGGATGCTCTCCTCGGATTTTTTGCATAATTTAAGCCCCAAAGTAAACTTTGGGGCTTTCTTTGGTTATTTTGTAAGTTCAAGTAAGAGATCGCCTGTTTGAATAGCTTCACCGTTTGCAACGTGAATATCCTTCACTATTCCAGTGTAAGGTGCTTGTACAGTAGTTTCCATCTTCATGGCTTCTGTAATCATGAGATGGTCCCCTTTATTCACCTTGTCACCTTTTTCAACTAATACTTTTATCACCGTACCTGGCATTGTTGCGCCAATATGGTTTTCATTATCGCGATCAGCTTTTAGCTTCGCCACAACTGTTGATTTAATATTTGTATCTTTAACGATTACTTCACGTGGCTGACCATTCAATTCAAAATAGATAACCCTAGTACCATCTGGTTGAGCTTGACCTACTGAAACAAGCTTAACAATTAATGTCTTTCCTTGTTCAATCTCTACTTCAATTTCTTCTCCAAGTCTCATTCCATAAAAGAAAGTAGGTGTATCTAACATTGAAATATCGCCAAATTGCTCAAACATTTTTTGATAATCCATAAATACCTTTGGATACAACGCGTAAGAGATCATCTCTTTATTCGTTACATCGCGGTGTAAGCTATGTGTTAAAGTATCTTTTATCTCGCTAAAATTAACAGGCTCTAGTAATTCTCCAGGGCGAACTGTAATTGGTTCGCGTCCTTTAAGGATAATTCGTTGAAGTTCCTTAGGGAAACCACCATGAGGTTGACCTAAAAATCCTTCAAAGAGTTCAACTACTGAATCAGGGAAATCTAGTGTTTCTCCTCTTTCATAAATATCATCTTCAGTGAGATTGTTTTGAACCATGTAGAGAGCCATATCTCCAACTACTTTTGAAGAAGGGGTTACTTTAACAATATCTCCAAACATATCATTTACACGACGATACATTTCTTTAACCTCTTCCCATCTTGTACCGAGGCCAACTCCCTTAGCTTGTTGTTGAAGGTTACTATACTGTCCTCCTGGCATTTCATGCTGATAGATTTCAGTATGTGGCGATGTCATCCCACTTTCGAAATCTTGATAATATTTACGAACTCCCTCCCAATAACGTGCAATCTCTTCATATGCCGTTACAGAAAGTTCAGGTTTTCTAGCTGTCCCTTCTAATGCATATAATAATGAGTTTGCACTTGGTTGAGACGTGAGGCCAGCCATTGAGCTCACTGCTACGTCAACAATATCAACTCCAGCTTCAATTGCTTTTGCATACGTAAATAGTCCATTCCCACTCGTATCATGTGTGTGTAAATGAATAGGAATTGAAACTGTTTCCTTCAATGCAGAGATTAAAGTATAAGCCGCTTGTGGCTTAAGTAATCCTGCCATATCCTTAATTCCAAGCATATGTGCACCTGATTGCTCAAGCTCCCTTGCTAATTCTTTGTAATATTGTAAATCATATTTTGAACGTGTTGGATCTGTTATGTCACCTGTATAACAAATCGCAGCTTCTGCAATTTTTCCATTGTTACGAACAGAATCGATAGCAAGTGTCATACCCTTAACCCAGTTCAAGCTGTCAAATATACGGAATACATCAATTCCTGATTCTGCTGATTCTTTTACGAATTCACGTATTAGATTATCTGGGTAATTTTTGTAACCAACCGCATTTGATGCTCGAAGCAACATTTGGAATAAAATATTTGGTGCTTGCTTGCGTAATGTAGCAAGACGGTCCCATGGTTCTTCATTTAAGAAACGGTATGCCACGTCAAATGTTGCTCCACCCCACATCTCAAGTGAGAATAATTCTGGTAATAATCTTGCAGTTGGATCTGCAATATGCTTAATATCATTTGTCCTAAATCTAGTTGCTAGTAATGATTGGTGTGCATCACGGAACGTTGTATCAGTGAAGAGAACTTGTTTTTGTTCTTTCACCCAATTCACTACGCCTTCTGGACCATGTTGGTCTAGAATTTGTTTCGTTCCTGAAGGGACTGGTTCATTATGTTTTACTTTTGGTAAAAACGGCTTATCAAACACAGGCTTTCTTTTCTTTTCAACACCAGGGAAACCGTTAACAGTTACATTTCCGATATAGGAAAGCATTTTTGTACCACGGTCCTTTGGTTTAGGAAAAATGAATAACTCAGGTGATGAATCAATAAAGGATGTATCGTATTCTCCGGATAGGAATTTTTCATGTTTAACAACGTTTTCTAAGAACGGGATATTTGTTTTAATTCCACGGATTCTGAATTCCTTCAAGTTTCTGACCATTTTGGATGCAGCTTGTTCAAAAGTTAAGGCCTGAGTAGATAACTTAACTAATAAAGAATCATAATATGGTGTGATAACTGCACCTTGGAACCCATTTCCTGCATCAAGACGAACACCAAATCCGCCACCACTTCGATAAGCACTAATTTTACCTGTGTCAGGCATAAAGTTATTTAATGGGTCTTCTGTTGTAACACGGGATTGAATTGCATACCCATGTGTTTTGATATCTTCTTGTGCTGGAATGCCAATCGCATTACTGTGTATCGAATGACCTTCAGCAACTTGTATTTGTGTTTGTACAATATCAATACCTGTAATCATTTCTGTAATTGTATGCTCAACCTGTACGCGCGGGTTTACTTCAATAAAGTAAAACTCATTATTCGCAACTAAGAATTCAACAGTTCCAGCATTCAAATACTGTACATTTTTCATTAATTTAACAGCAGCTTCACAAATATCTTGGCGTAATTTCTCTGTTAAAGATACACTTGGCGCTACTTCAACAACTTTTTGATGGCGTCGTTGAACAGAGCAATCGCGTTCATATAGATGAACAATATTACCTTGACTGTCACCGATAATTTGAACTTCAATGTGTTTTGGATTTTCAATAAGCTTTTCGATATAGACTTCATCATTACCAAATGCAGCCTTAGCTTCTGATTTAGCACGTTCGTATGACTCTTTTAATCCTGCCTTGCTACGGACAATCCGCATTCCACGTCCGCCACCACCAAGAGATGCTTTGATAATGACTGGATAACCGTGTTCTTCTCCAAATCGCACTGCCTCTTCCAAATTCTTCAATGGTCCATCACTACCAGGAATAACTGGGATCTCCGCTTTTTCCGCTTGATGTCTAGCTTTTACCTTGTCTCCAAACATATCTAAATGAGTAGATTTAGGTCCAATGAAAATAATATTCTCTTCTTCACATCTTCTTGCAAAATCAATATTTTCAGATAAGAATCCATAACCTGGATGAATCGCATCTACGTCATTTTCTTTTGCGATTTCAATAATCCCTTCAATATCCAAATATGCATCAATTGGTTTCTTTCCTTCACCAACTAAATAAGCCTCATCAGCCTTATATCGATGATAAGAGCCTGCATCTTCCTTCGAATATATTGCAACTGTACGAATATGCAACTCCGTACAAGCCCTGAATACACGTATTGCGATTTCTCCCCGATTGGCAACTAGTACCTTCTTGATGCGTTTCTCCATATAAATCCTCCTTTAAATAAGAACGTAAATTTATCATCAACATATAGATAATGGTTATCTATAAGAGACATAGTTTTTTTGATAAGTACGAGCTGGTTGATTTTGTGGCTTCTTTTCTTTTGTACTATACATAGAATGATAGTTTGTAAACATTGAAACATTGATCAGAATCCCCATGGATGCCATTAATAGCAATAATGAAGAACCTCCATAACTAATAAATGGTAATGTAACTCCAGTGATCGGAATAAGTCCTGTCAAACCACCTAAATTGATAAAAGTTTGAATGGCAACCATAGATGATATACCGACTGCAAGTAAACTACCAAATGGGTCAGTACATTTTCTAGCAATTTGAAATCCTCGTAAAACAATATATGTTAATAATAATAATACAAATAATACTCCAAATAAACCTAATTCCTCTGCAATAACTGCCATTATGAAATCTGTATGGGCTTCAGGGAGATAATTAAACTTTTGGATACTTTGTCCAAGCCCCAGGCCTTTCCACCCACCAGCTCCTAGAGCAATGTATGAGTTTACCAATTGATAACCATTTTTTTCATCCTCAAATGGATGCATAAAACCTAAAAAACGGCCCATTCTGCCTTCAGATAATATCCCATCTGATAAAATATATAATAATGGTGATAAAATAACTGCTGTTATTAGGCCAAGTAATATCAACTTTCCTAAGCTTCTTAGATTCATTCCTGAACATAAAATAATGGATAAAGCAATTAATCCTATAATAAAGGCCGTTCCATAGTCAGGCTGGATTGCTACTGTCATACATATACAGAGAGTAAAAATGATTGGCGGCATAACTGCTATACCAAATTGGTTGATATATGCTTGTTTCTTAGAATAGACTGCAGCAAGATAAATAATAACACTTAGCTTTGTAAACTCGGAGGGCTGAATCCCCCTTGCTCCTACCATTATCCAGCTTTGTGCATTATTAGCTGTGTGTCCAACGACAAATACTAATAAAAGCATCGCAACTGAACCTAGGACAATTATAAGAAGAATTTTTTTTGTGGCATATAGTTTATAAGGTAGAATCATGGTTACAAAAAATGCAACTGCACCTACTAGTAAGGCCATTCTTTGTCTATCAAAAAAGAATGATGGGTTTTCTCCAAACTTAGGGGCTGAGGCAATGACCATGCTTGCACTATAGACCATGACTAGTCCAAAACAACATAAAAGAAAAACAGCAAGGACTAAAGTATAATCATATGATTTTAAAATTTTCTTGAGCATTGGGCATCTTCCTCTAAATAGAAGGTATAATTATTTATTGTACTATATTTTTGCAATATATATTGCAAAAAACCTCCATTTTCTTTTAATCTTATAAACTATTAAAACAATATTAAGTGAAATCCTTTAATAAAAAATACTGTAAAACGGGAAAACTGTAAACCCAAATTATAAAAAAACTCAAATTATCCTAAAGTCATGATAATTTGAGTTAATTTATCTATAGATTTTTCCTACTTTCGGGTAGAAGCTTCATGTAGAACGGATAATTCACGCTCAAGTTTTGAGATGAGCTCTTTACCTTCATTGCTCTCTATTAATCCCAATCTTACCGCAAAGTCTATTTCTCTGGATAATCCGAACATTTGCGTATCCAGTACTTCTTCGTATAATGGGCATTGAGGCATAGTTAAATTATCCATTTGAACTTTAATAAGTTTTAATATTTTTTCAGCATCTGCTTGTAGTAAAGACAGTGCTTTTTCACGGTGATTCACCGAAATCTCTGAAGTCAATTCATAACCCCTCCGTTTGCGAAGCGATACCTAATCCTATCTATAAATATTAACCTGTATACAGTAAAATTGCAAGAATAAATAGAAAAGACTAGCACTCTTATAAATGGAACTAATTAACAATTAGGCAATTATCAGGTTTCACTCCAATAATAAAAGTCTGATACTTCCTATTACGTTTCAAAACCTCTATAATATGAATGAAAGGAATGATTTATCGATGATTATTATGATTGAAGGAAAGACTAAGTATAACATTACACTTGATCCTAGTGTGTGGATTTTTGATGATCGTAGAGTAGATTTACTTACATATTTCGATTCAAATCAAAAAGTGGAAGAAGATTTAAGCGAATACACAAAGTCAGTTTCAAAGCATTGGGATAGAGAAATCCGCGAAGGTGCGATTTACCCTCCTACTCTCAAAACAGAAAAGAAGTTTTTGAAAGAAAAAATATTAACCGGTACATATGGCATTCCATTTTGTGATTTTATTAAAAATGCAGAACCGTTAGAAGATGCCACAACCTTAAAAATTGTACAAAAAGAACAAGAAACTAAGATTCCATTAAGTGAAGCATATGATGCTATCCTTGGGTTTTCAAATGTAGGTAAACCATTACGTGAAGATGGTCCTGTCCATTTTTATTTTGGAGATGGTTCAAACCGTGAGAACCCAATAAAACATATAACTCGTTTTATCATTGAATAATTCAGAAATACGTAAGCGATATCCTCAACACCGACTAGCGCTGGAACCTCAACGAGGATGGTATGGCCACAGCAGGATGGTGAAGCCTGACTCGGGAGGCAATGCATTCGAGCTTAATATGAGAATAAAGCCTGTCACTAACCCTTTTAATCGAGGAAGCATGACAGGCTTCATACTTTAAAGAATATCTGCAGCTAATTGGGCAAGGCCAGATCTTTCTCCCTTAACTAATCGAATATGGCCACCTATTTTTTGGTCCTTAAACTTCTCTACCACATATGTTAACCCATTATTGTATTCATCCAAATAAGGATGGTCAATTTGTTCAGTATCTCCCATAAACACGATTTTACTTTTTTCCCCTACTCTAGTAAGGATTGTTTTTACTTCATGCTTGGTTAAATTTTGAGCCTCATCAATAATGATAAATTGCTCAGGGATGCTTCTACCTCGAATATAAGTCAATGCCTCCACCTCTATCGAACCCATTCCAGCTAAAATGGCATCAAGTTCTCCAGGTTTTTTTGTATTAAACAAATATTCAAGATTATCGTAAATTGGCTGCATCCACGGCCTAAGCTTTTCCTGCTTTTCTCCTGGTAAGAATCCGATATCTTTACCAACTGGGACGATCGGACGGGCTACTAAGAGTTTCTTATACTTACCCATATCCTCCGTCTGCATTAAACCAGCAGCAAGCGCCAACAAGGTCTTCCCTGTACCAGCCTTGCCTATTAAAGTCACCAATGGAATATCATCTCTTAACAACAGCTCAAACGCCATTGTTTGCTGCACATTTCGAGGTTTAATGCCCCATATATGATCCAGTTTAAAATTCAGCTTTCTAACTACTTTACCTGTCTTATCGACTATTCCAATAGCAGATGAGGAACCTCCAAGTGCGTCTTTTAATAAGATAAATTGGTTTGGATAAAATGGATGGTTAACTAACTCTGTAACATGAAGCTCCCCTTTTTCATAAAAAAGGTCAAGTAGGTTACGATTTATATAAATCTCGAGGAACCCCGAGTATATATGATCAACCTCAACGACGCGGTCATTTAAAAAATCTTCAGATTGTAGTCCTAATGCGTCTGCCTTAACACGAACCAGTGCATCTTTACTAACTAAGATTACCTGTTTCCCATTTTCTTTTTCTTGTTCTTCTAATGAGAGATTTTTGGCAACTGCCAAGATGCGATTATCATTTGTTTTTTCAACAAAGATATCTTGTAATTCATGGAAGGATCTGTGGTTTAATTCAATCCTTAGGCTTCCACCAGTTTCAAGCTGGATTTTTTCGTGGAGCTTCCCTGTTTTCCGCAAATTATCAATTAATTTTGAAACTTGCCTTGCATTTCTACCTATTTCATCCATATAACGTTTTTTTGAGTCTACCTCTTCTAAAACAACTGCTGGTATAACAACCTCATTATCTTCAAATGAATATATTGCTCTGGGATCTTGCAGTAATACATTTGTGTCTAATACATAAATTTTCCCCAAAATCACGCCTCCTACTCAAGTCGGTTTCATTTTTTGTTTTAGGAGTGAAACAGGTTATACATTCGTGTAAGAATTTTTTATTTTATTATATTAGTCATTCCTCTTTTTGTTCTTATAAGGACGACCATTGATAAAAATATATGTCTGAATGAATAAAGATAGAAGAATAATTGAACAATAAAAAAAGAAAACACATTGAGCGATAGGAGGCAAAACAGTGAGATATATTAATATCCTTCTGTTCTTAACTATAATTTTTATTATTTCTGGTTGTGGTACATCAAATAATGCTGGAGAAAATGAGAAAGATACTCGTGTAAAAGTTCAAAATTCAATTGAAAACCATGTTGACAGAAAAACAGGACAAGAAATAGCGAGTCATCTTGTCGAACTTGCGAGTAGTGTCCCAAACGTAAATGATGCAACTGCTGTTGTTCTAGGGAAGTATGCAATTGTCGGAATTGATGTAAATGCAAAATTAGAAAGGTCAAGAGTACAAACGATTAAGTACTCGGTTGCTGAAAGCCTGCAGCATGACCCTTACGGAGCAAATGCAATTGTTGTTGCAGACGCTGATACGTATGAACGTTTAAAACAAATGAAAAAGCAGATTGAAGATGGACGACCTGTTACAGGTATTTTGGACGAATTAGCACAGATTGTCGGCAGACTAGTACCTGATATTCCAAGCGATATAATTGATAATAACAATACAGAACCTACAAAAACAAATGACAGCCAGCTGAAAAAAGAAGAACAAAAGAAATTTGATAAAGAACAACAAGATCAGTCCAATAAAAAAATGGGTAATAAATAATGGTTGAATGTAATCACAGCACGAGAAGATGGTTTCTCGTGCTGCTTTTATTTATAAGTAATAGTTCTTAAGTTTTTTGATGATATGGGACTATTTTGTATAAGGTTCAATTTAATTTTACTTTCATTGTGTTTATGAAGGACTTTACGCATGGGGCCGACCTCCGCGTGGGACTTCATCCACTCTTTGAAGGACTTTACGCATGGGGCTGACCTTCGCGTGGGACTTCATCCACTCTTTGAAGGACTTTACGCATGGAGCTGACCTTCGCGTGGGACTTCATCCACTCTTTGAAGGACTTTACGCATGGGGTTGTGTCTCGCGCGGACTTCATCCTCTCTATGAAGGACTTTACGCATGGGGCTGCGCCTCGTGCAGGACTTCATCATCCTATAATCAGCATCTTCCAAACGTTATTTCAACTGGACCTTGTTTCATCCGATAGAAATAGTATTCTCTATAAAAAAGACAAACTTTGTCAGAAAAGTGTGTGTTGTTGTATAATGGGAAAAAAGAAACTAGATAATACTAGAGGGGTTCATAAAAAATGAAAGTAAAATGTGTAATTTGTGATAAAATTGAAGACATCGAGGATGAATCAAGTCAAGCAAAACGTTTGAGAAATCGCCCAATTCATACATATATGTGCCAAGAATGCCATGACCGTATTGAAACAAGAACGATAGAACGAATCGCAACTAACAAATTCAAGTTATACCGTAAAAAGAAAACAGAGGATGATTGGTGGTAAAAACAAAAGTGCAAGCGCCTTTTTTAGAGGAACATCGACTACCTTCTGCCACGTCCTGTTGCAAACATCGATGTCAGCACTTCCTCGAAAATACTTTGCATTTTCTTCGTGCGATGAACATGTTCCCGACGCCTTTCATGTCCTGTGCAAGTCCGACGAGTACAAGAACAGACGGCTTGAAGATTGAACTTTGACCTTCCAGACGAATTAGCTTGTGACCTCGAGGGGCTATGCGCTGGAACTGTATGTAGCTGGGCAACATAACAGGTTATCCAGCTTAATATAAAAGCCGAGCTATGCGCTCGGCTTTTTGTTTTATTCGTAGTTATGGTATCTCTCGGGATGTTGCTGGATTTGATCGTGCATGATATCGATTAATTCAATCGGGAACCTTGCACTTTTTGCTTCCCCGTCAATTGTATACTTCACAAGATACATTACATCATCTTTTTCAATTTCGATGTCCTTCAGTTTAAACTCATTTACTAAAATATCCTCGAAAAGATCGAATGTTTCCTTTGCAGCTTTATCATCAGGTCGAGCTTCAGCCACAACTTTAATCGTTAACCAATTATAGATTGCATCCTGCAAGGATTTCATAAAATTGCCTCCTTATTTTACGCTTCACTTTTTTTTGATTGGTGAAGTCGAATTTTATAAATGATTAAAATAAGAGCGGCAATCGCCAATCCTTCTGCTATTGGTAAGAATGCACCTAAAAACGTTAAAATTGTACACCCTAAAGCAAGAAATAAATAAATCACAATATTTTTTAACAATGGCAACTTCTTTGCAAAACCTAACTTAAACACAATAATTGTTAAAAGCAAGATCACAATGTATAACATATTTGAACCGACACTGGGAGTTGTCGAACTATAGATTGTTTTTGCAACTGGCCACATGTGTTCGTATACATCCATTCATACCCCTCCTTCTCACACTTTCCTATTATCAAATGCGCCTTGGCGTATTTGCGCCCAGATTTTTTTCGAGCTTGCTCGAAAAATTTCCTTTAAAAAATCTGTGGCATCGGCCGAAGGCTTAACTTTATACAGCTGGGTTATGAACCCTGAATTAATTGTATATTTTTTACAGGTCCCCACTTAGAGAAGCAGAGAATTTTGCTGTATAAAGTTAAAGTATCAGAAAGGGACAAGGTTCACAACATTAATGATTCACTTCAGCAAGTTTTTTTCTTTTTGCTGCTTTTTCACGTTCATTTTTATCAAGAACTTTCTTACGTAAACGGATGGATTCTGGTGTAACTTCACAGTACTCATCATCGTTTAGGTATTCAAGTGATTCTTCTAATGACATGATGCGAGGCTTTTTCATTGTTGTTGTTTGGTCTTTATTCGCTGAACGCATATTTGTCATTTGTTTCATTTTCACGATATTAACGGTTAGGTCATTTTCACGAGTATGTTCTCCAACAATCATACCTTCATAAACTTCTGTACCTGGTTCAACGAAAATAGTTCCACGGTCTTCAACACCCATAATACCGTACTGAGAAGCTTTTCCTGATTCCATTGAAACAAGAACACCTTGTCTACGTCCACCAACATTACCAGAAGCCATTGGTTTGTAGCTATCAAAGGTATGATTCAATATACCAAATCCTCTAGTTAAAGTTAAAAATTCAGTTGTATAACCAATTAGACCACGTGCTGGAACCATAAAGATGAGTCGCACTTGACCATTACCATTATTAATCATATCTAACATTTCACCTTTACGAGCTCCAATCGACTCCATAATGGATCCAGTGTGCTCTTCAGGAACATCGATTTGAACACGCTCAACTGGCTCACAACGAACGCCATCAATATCTCTTACGATAACTTCTGGCTTCGAAACCTGAAGCTCATATCCCTCACGTCGCATATTTTCAATTAAAATTGATAAATGCAACTCCCCGCGACCAGATACAACCCATGCATCAGGAGAATCTGTGTTCTCAACTCGTAAGCTTACATCTGTTTGAAGTTGTGCACGCAAGCGCTCTTCAATTTTACGGGAAGTTATATATTTCCCTTCACGTCCAGCAAAAGGACTGTTGTTAACTAAAAACGTCATTTGTAGAGTTGGTTCGTCAATATGAAGCACTGGTAATGCATCTTGGTGTTCAATTGGACATACCGTTTCGCCTACATTAATATCTTCCATACCAGAAACTGCAACGAGATCTCCCGCTTTTGCTTCCTGAATTTCAATACGCTTTAAGCCCGAGAAACCAAATATCTTTGTCACACGGAATTGTTTAACACTTCCATCTAATTTCATTAAGGCAACTTGCTGTCCAACGTGCATAGTTCCTCTGAATACACGGCCGATACCAATTCTTCCAACATAATCGTTATAATCAAGCAATGCTACCTGGAATTGTAGTGGTTCTTCACTATTATCAACTGGAGCAGGGATATTTTCTAGAATACAGTTAAACAATGCTTCCATATTTTCATCTTGTTGATGTGGATCAGTACTTGCAGTTCCATTAATAGCCGAAGCATATACAACTGGAAATTCTAATTGTTCCTCAGAAGCATCAAGTTCGATAAATAAGTCAATTACTTCATCAACAACTTCTTCTGGTCGAGCAAAGTCACGGTCAATTTTATTTACTACCACAATAGGTGTAAGATTTTGTTCCAATGCTTTTTTCAATACAAAACGAGTTTGTGGCATACAGCCTTCATAAGCATCAACAACTAATAATACTCCATCAACCATTTTCATAATACGCTCAACTTCTCCTCCGAAGTCAGCATGTCCTGGTGTATCCATGATATTGATTCGCGTATCTTTATAATTAATCGCTGTATTTTTGGCGAGAATAGTGATACCACGTTCACGTTCTATGTCATTTGAATCCATTGCACGTTCCTCTACGTGCTCATTTGTACGGAATGTTCCTGATTGGTGAAGCATTTTATCAACCAGTGTTGTTTTTCCATGGTCTACGTGAGCGATAATTGCTATATTTCGTAAATCATTTCGTATTGTCACTATTTACACATCTCCTAGAATTAATTTAAGGATAAATTAATTTTACATTTTTTTACTTTCGAAAAGAACTGGAACTAAAACATTATATACCAAACAGTAGAAATAATACACATTTATCTGTAAAATAAATTATGGAAAGGGGCCCATACTATGAAAAACGTAAATTTGCCAATGCTCTTGTTTGCGATTACAACTGCAGTTTGCATTATGTTAATTGGAGTATCAATTGCTGAAAGAAGTCTGTTAGGTATTATTCTGTCTATTATTGCTGTAATTATTGTGACAGGTTTAGGATTTACCACAAAGAAAAAAATGCGTGAGAATGGCAGAATATAAATTCTGCTTTCCTCACGCTTTATTTTTGATATTATTTCCTTTTTAAAAATTGTGTAAAGATCTCTTGATGTAGATTCGGTCTTGCAACAAATACACTGTTTTCCTTTAAGAAGTTTAATGGCTCTCCATCAAGGGTTGTTACTACTCCACCAACTTCATTTAACAGAACTACACCAGCAGCAAAATCCCATGGTGATAAACGCATGGTAATATAAACATCAATCCTTCCAGTAACAACATAAGCCAGCTCCAGTGCAGCTGAACCATAAGAACGAGTTCCACGAACAGCATTGACGATCGGTATCAATATTTTTGGATCAATTCGTTTGTTTTCGGTAACCCATGTTGCATTTATGGCAACAATTGCTTTTTCCAGAGGAACTTCCCTTAACGGTTCAATTTTTGTAGAGTTAAAATAAGCACCATGACCTTTACGTGCATGATACAGCTCATCATGAACAACATCGTAAATAAGGCCGATTTGCCCCACTCCATCTTCATAGACTGCTACAGAAATGGCAAAATTACGCTGTTGATGAATAAAATTCATTGTACCGTCAATCGGATCGATAATCCAAGTGATACCATTTAAAGATTGGAGCTTATCTCCATAGCCTTCCTCCCCAAGAATTTGGTGAGTCGGAAAAGTCTCATGAATCTTTTCAATAAAGTATTGTTCCGTTTCCTTATCCATGTTAGTCACGAGGTCATCTGGGTTTGATTTTGATTCAACTACAAGCTTTGTTTTAAAAGAATCCCGAATTCGTTCCCCAGCCTCTTTTATCCAATGTTTCGCATATTTATCTATTTCGTCCCAATTTACCATATCTGTACCTCACTTTTTTCATCTCAAAGGATAGTATGTGCTATGTATCTTTCTTTAAAAGCATACTTTACTTATTTATGGACATGCAAGTAATAAGGAAAGCGAACCATCTCAGGTTCGCTTTCGCTCTTTTTTATACTTCAATTTTAATCATTTCTTGGCTTAATTTTTGTAATTTCTTTTTACATTCTGCTTTTTTCGCTTCATCTTTTTCAATCATCGCATCATAAAGGGTTGCCAATTCATAATCTACTTCTAAACGTAACACAGCCAAGCGCTTTTCTCCGTCTTTTCGCTTTAAGTCATTTATCACTTGTTTCAATTTCCGCACCCCTTTCCACTATTTCAATCTACCACTTTCCCTCATTGACTAATTCTGCTAGTTACTTCTATCTTATGAAAAAACTAGAGCATTGTAACAAATATGTGCGTATACCTAGATAAGCTTTAGGTTTAATTATCGAGCAAGCTAGTTTAGCTTTTTTAATGTTTTTGCTAAAATACAAGAAGGAATATCATTAGGAGGAAAGTTCAATGGCTTTTACAGGGTTTACAAAAGAAGACTTTAATGTGTTTACAATAGATGGACTAGAAAATCGCATGGATGCACTAATTAAACAGGTTCGACCAAAATTAGAGGAATTAGGGAATCATTTTGCCCCTACACTCTCGAGTCTTTCAGGAGATGAAATGTTTGCTCATGTAGCAAAACATGCAAGAAGGACGATTAATCCACCTAAAGATACTTGGGTAGCTTTTGCAAATAATAAGCGTGGGTATAAAATGCTGCCTCATTTTCAAATCGGATTATGGAATACACATTTATTTGTTTGGTTTGCTGTCATTTATGAGGCACCTATCAAGGCAGAATTCAGTCATGTATTAATGGAGCACTCGAAAAAAGTTAGAGAAAGTGTCCCAAACCATTTTGTATGGTCAGTCGATCACACAAAACCAGAAACTCTTAAACATCAGGAGTTGAGCGAACAAGAACTTGAATCAATGTTCACAAGACTACAAACTGTTAAAAAGGCAGAAATCCTATGCGGAATAAACATTCCTAGAGATAAAGTGGTTGAAATGAGCGCTGAAGAATTAGTACGAGTAATTGATCAAACTTTCAGAAAGTTACTTCCATTATACCAGTTAGCACACGAAAGTTCAAAGTAAGTTTCAATAAGAAATTCATTTTTCGACAAGCTTACATAATAAAAAGGATGTCTTCTAGAAGACATCCTTTTTATTTACATTTTGATTAATTCCATATTTTCTTTTGCTTTTTGAATAACACGGTATGCAGAATACCCACTTGTTTCTTCAAATTCTCCGCAAACTTGTTTTTCTTCTGCTTTACTCGGAACAATTTCTTTAAAGCGTTTATAAGCCTGCATCATTTTATCCCTTGCTATTCCTTTCTCGTATGCCCTTTCAACACATTCAAAAAAGGCAATCACATCGACTACCTCGTCTGTGCTCCAGTCATACGAAATCGGGTATTGATAATCCAATCGACTTCACCTCTATTTACTCCACTTAGACCTGATTTGCTCAGCTTCAGTAATCATTCGCTCGAACAGTTCAGCGACTGTTGGTTCATCCTTGATGAGTCCCATTACCTGACCAGCCCAAGCAAATCCCCCATCTAGTTTACCATCATAAATATAACTCATATTAGCTTGACCACTTATGTATTCCCTTAATCCTTCGTATCCACTGTTTGCGGCTTCCAACTCGAGGATTTTTGAGGACCATTCATTAGAAATGACACGACCTGGTGCACCTAGTGATCGTTTAATTACGACTGTATCATTTTCGGTTCCTTTAATCAATGCATCCTTATATCCTTGATGGGCGTGAACGCATTCTTTGGTCGCAATAAAGCGTGTACCCATTTCAATACCTTCTGCCCCCAAACTTAACGCAGCCATCAAACCTCGACCATCACCGATTCCACCGGAAGCAATAACAGGAATGGATACTGCATCGACAACTTGTGGAATGAGAACCATAGTTCCGATATCCTGTCTACCAAGATGGCCACCACCCTCTTGACCAACTACCATAACAGCGTCTGCCCCTAGCTCCTCTGCTTTTTCTGCTTGTCTTCTAGCTGCAACCAAAACAAGCTTCTTCATATTAACACCCTTTAATTGTTCAAAAATAGGTGCAGGATTTCCGCCAGTCATTGTGATAACAGGCACTTCTTCCTCAATAGCTACATCAAGCATGTCCGTAAACGGTCTGCCATGTTGTCCTATTGCATAGTTAACCCCAAATGGTTTGTTTGTTAGTTCTTTTACTTTTTTAATTTCATTGCGAAGATCTTCTGGTGTGTCAAGTGACATAGCTGTAATTTGACCAAGGCCACCTGCATTTGATACTGCTGCTGCAAGTTCCGAATACGCTAAATACGCCAGTCCTCCTTGAATGATTGGATACTTAATTCCTAATAAAGTTGAAACCTTCGTTTCCCAATTCATTGTACTCCCACCTTTCATTAATCCATTTCGATGTCACTTCTTGAAACTCCTCTTTTTCCTTTAGCAAATGTTATAAGCAAAGTTTAACAGTCCAAAAAATGTTTAATAATTACTTGTTGTGACAATTTAAAAGTATGAAATATTTTTATATGCAAACGGTAAGAGAAATGCTATAATTCACTTGTTTTATGTAGAAAAAAGTAGAATAAAACATTCATTTTTAAACTGAAATATAAATAAAGAGGTGTGGTTATCAATTGTCGCAAAATGAAACACCATTATTTACTGGTCTTGTTGAACACTCAAAAAAGAACCCAACTCAATTCCATATACCTGGACATAAAAAAGGTGCAGGAATTGATCCAGAATTTCGAGACTTTATCGGGGACAATGCCCTTTCAATCGATCTCATTAATATCGGACCCTTAGATGATCTTCATCAACCTAAAGGCATCATTAAGCGGGCACAGGACCTTGCAGCTGACGCATTTGGTGCAGATCACACTTTCTTTTCCGTACAAGGTACAAGTGGCGCAATTATGACAATGGTCATGGCAGTATGTGGGCCAGGAGACAAAATTATTGTACCTAGAAATGTCCATAAGTCTGTAATGTCGGCCATTGTCTTTTCCGGTGCAGTGCCAATTTTCATTCATCCAGAGATTGATAATACCTTGGGAATTTCGCATGGAATCACCACAGACTCTGTTAAAAAAGCACTTGAACAGCATCCAGACGCAAAAGGATTACTTGTGATTAATCCAACCTATTTCGGCGTTGCTGCTGACCTAAAAAGGATTGTCGATATTGCTCATTCCTATGAAGTACCAGTACTCGTTGACGAAGCACATGGCGTGCATATTCACTTCCATGATGGGTTACCGCTATCTGCCATGCAGGCTGGAGCAGATATGGCTGCAACAAGCGTCCATAAGTTAGGTGGTTCAATGACACAAAGCTCAATTTTAAACGTTAGAGAGGGCTTAGTGTCAGCTAACAGGGTTCAAACAATCTTAAGTATGTTAACAACAACGTCTACATCATATTTATTATTAGCATCTTTGGATGTTGCGAGAAGACGGTTAGTGACAGAGGGATTCGACCTGATTGAAAAAACAATTCAATTAGCCAACTATACAAGAGAAAAAATCAATGAAATAGAAAAACTTAAATGTATCGGACGCGAAATTTTAGGCTCTAAAGCCACATTTGACTTCGATCCGACAAAATTAATAATTTCTGTAAAAGACCTCGGTATTACAGGTTCAGATGCAGAAGTCTGGCTTCGTGAAAAATACAATATTGAAGTGGAAATGTCCGACCTCTACAACATTCTTTGTATTGTAACACCTGGTGATACTAAGAAAGAGGCTGATTTACTAATTGATGCACTTGCAAATTTATCTGACGAAGTCTCACACCTTTCAGAATCTAGAATTGTACCAGAAGTTTTACTTCCAGATATCCCGGTACTTGCTTTATCACCTCGGGATGCATTTTATTCTGAAACAGAGGTTGTTCCATTTGAAGCATCAGCTGGCAGAGTAATTGCTGAATTTATAATGGTCTATCCACCAGGCATTCCGATTTTCATACCTGGAGAAATTATAACTGAGGAGAACTTAACGTATATTCAAACCAATATTGAAGCAGGTCTCCCCGTTCAAGGACCAGAGGATTATGATTTAAAATACTTGCGAGTTATCAAAGAGCACAAAGCAATTAAATAAAGTCGAAAAAGAAGCATGCAAATTTTTTTGCATGCTTTTAATTTTTTATAAAGTTATTTCTCTTCGTGATTGCAATCGCAATGGTCGCATGTTGAATAAAGTGTTGTAACCTTCTCATACTCAAAATGTTCAATTGTTTCACTACATGTTTGACAGATGATTGTACCCATTATTCAAAGCCCCTTTCGAAAAGTAGATTCATAAACTTCTTTTGAAAACGTTTTATGTTATGTTATTTATATAATAGTATGTCACAATTTGTTCGTCAATAGTTAATTGTATAACATTTTAAATTATTTTCAGTTATTTTTTATCATACTTGATGAATTGCGATACATATTTACTGCACACAACACAAAGTTGTAAGTATTACCCATTCAATGCTAGAATAGTAGTAACTTAGAGATATAAACATACATAATTAATCAATCTGGAGTAGGAGTGAAGAGTTTGGAAAACGCATTCATTAAGCTTGTTCCTGCATCAAATACACAAAGTGTATCACTAGATGTTGTAAAAGATCTCTTTAGCTATTACAAGGAAATTACAAGGAAAACGGGGCAGCAACTAGATTGGGAATACGACAATGCTGCATTTCCATACCACATAAAAGAGACGAACCAAGAACATAATTGGTTTTATTTAAAATCCGATCATCAAAAGTATAATGCAATCGTAGTTGGCGTTGGCCAAGAGGCACTTGAAGGTGATAACGGTGAGCAAATCGAGCAATCCTATATCCAAGTAACCCTTCCACATGTGTCAACCACTGGCGATAAAGGAAAAGCTAATGAGTTCTGTAAGTTTTTAGCAAAAAAACTTGAAGGAGAATTACATCTATTTAACGGAAGAATTATGTATTTTTACAAACGAAAATAACGATTAAGGTTCTCTGTTTTCTTTAACTAAATTTTCAAGTGTAAGTAAGAATAGACCATATCATTGTGAGGTGGTCTTTTTCTATGTAAATGCCCAAAAAACCTTTTCAAATGAGAAAAAACATAAAAAGGAAATGAACGTAATCAAGAATGAACTCTTTCTTGTTAGTCCAATTTTGTTTGCTATTAAAAATGCAAGATAACAAAAGATTACTAATAATATCCCTTTCGCAAACAGACTATCGGAACGTGATAACCAAGTAACCAACGAAAATGTACTCCATATTAATACCTGGATTAATCCAATTACATATACCTTCATGAAGAAACTCCCCTTTTATCAGCAATAAAGGAACTATGATCTCGTTTCGCATTCTAGTCTCTATGAATTTCTGTTTACTATATTAATTAATATGCACAGAAATATGGTAGTATTTTTCATTTATGTAACAAATCAATGACATTGGAAAGAATTTTAAGAATACATGATAAAATGAATTTAAATTAAAAAATAGGCGTTTTGTATTATTTAAATTTAGCATTAAAGACCTATACTTTTGACTATTTTATGGAAGAGTGATTAACAAAATGAAAGAATTTACCCTAATCATACTTTCTTTTATTTTCCTTTCCTCATGTTCTTCATACCAAACACAACCTACATTGCCAGAAATCAAAGACAAACAAATCATCTTTTTTTCTGATGAAGATAATATTCATAATGAAAGTAATTATTATGATGCTTTACTGGAGCTTAGAAATAAATTCCCAACTGAAATCGCAAATATGAAGGTTGTTTCGTCTGAAGATAATAGATTGTATACGAAGTATAAGATTGATGAATATCCTTCTTTATTAATTATTGAACAAGATAAAGTCCTTGAAAAAATTGAAGGGAATGTCGACAAAGAAGAAATTATCATACCCCTTGAAAACGTCTTATCGACCTCAACAAGTTCAAAAAAATAAAAAAATCGCCCCATATT
>Ga0182742_1000805_pt1 | contig 45462 bp, 49 predicted proteins | sample eDN5th37CBELigMG_FD_128880 | JGI IMG/M metagenome (GOLD analysis project Ga0182742, IMG submission 128880) | Enriched Miracle-Growth compost microbial communities from Emeryville, California, USA - eDNA 5th pass 37_C BE-Lig MG (version 2)... ... | reverse complement strand
TCCTTTATGCTAAGAATGTAAATAATGACGCTTAGGGAGGATATCCAATATGAATATGCCTTTTTCTGAAACTACATTAGTAAAAGATATTGTTAACCAGCAGCCAAAAACAAGTGACGTGTTTAAACGCTACCGCATCGACTTTTGCTGCGGAGGAAATATTCCATTAAGTACTGCAGCAGCAGAGCGTTCAGCTGATTTAGAACAATTGAAGGATGAGCTAAATGAAGTCTTTGCAAAAGAAGCAAACAATACTGATAATATGGAAGTCTGGACAGATAGCAGCTCTGCGGACATCATCAGCCATATCAGCACACGTTATCATGCGCCGCTTTTAGATGAGCTTGCCCAGTTAAGCCCATATGTAACAAAGGTATCAAAGGTGCATGGTGATAACCACCCAGAACTAATTAAGGTTTATGAGCTATTCTATCAATTTAAAAAGGAAATGATTGAGCATACTCAGAAAGAGGAGGACATTGTTTTCCCAATGCTGAAGAAGCTTGATGATCCTGCAGCAGAAAACCGTGAAGAAATGGTCAATTATATTACTGAGCTCGAAAAAGAGCACGATGAAGTAGGTAAAATTTTAAGCATGCTTCGTGAAGTGACATCTGATTATCAGCTGCCTTTAGATGCATGCGGGACATACACACTTGTATATAAGCGCCTTGAAGCTCTTGAAGGCCAAACATTCATGCATGTTCATCTCGAAAATAATATTCTCTTCCCAAGATATATATAATAACAAAAAAACTCTGTCTAATAATCAAATAGACAGAGTTTTTTATTATCCCCCAATATAGGACATTTCAATTTTTTTACGGTTCTTCACTGTCTCTTCCGTGCGCTCATCGGAATAGCGATCATTTCTGCCGCTCCAAATATCTATTACTCGCTTTGAGATTTCCTCATCTGAAACCCCTTTACGCATGAAGTTCTTTATGTCATGACCGTTTCCGTTAAAGAGACAGGTATATATTTCGCCATTGGCTGATAATCTTGCCCGGGTGCAGCTTGAACAAAATGACTCAGAAACAGATGTTATAAATCCGACCTCTACTTTGGAATCCTTGTAACGGTAGCGCTTAGCAACCTCGCCAAAATAGTTGGGATCTACGGGATCCAGTAAATACCGTTCCTTTAAAATCTCGTAAATTTCCTTTTTCGTCACAACATCATCTAATTTCCAGCCATTAGTACTTCCTACATCCATATATTCAATAAAGCGAAGCTGCAGCCCCTGTTCCTTGCAGTACTTTGCCATTGGAATGATTTCAGAATCATTTAATCCTTTTTTCACAACCATATTGATTTTGACGCCTAATCCAGCATCCTGTGCGGCCTTAATTCCGGACAAGACTACATCGACACCGACATTTCTGCCATTTATTTTTCCGAATAATTCGCTGTCCAGCGAATCGAGGCTGACATTCACACGCTGCAGACCAGCATCTTTCAGGTCTTTTGCAAACCTTTTGAGAAGCACGCCGTTGGTTGTCAAAGCAATATCGTGCAATCCTTCAATGGCTGAAAGCTTCTTAATAAGTAAAGGAAGGTCCTTTCTCAGCAAGGGTTCACCGCCTGTAAGCCTTATTTTTTCAACCCCCAGATTGACAAATACCTTGGCGAGACGTTCAAGCTCCTCATAGCTCAATAATTCGCTTTTTGGCAAAAAAGCAAAATCTGGCCCGTAAATTTCTGCAGGCATACAATAGGTACAGCGAAAATTGCACCGGTCAATTACCGAAATCCGCAAATCTCTTAATGGCCTATTTAACTGATCCCTTATCATTTCTTTTTCCATTCTATCAGCTCCAATAAGAGGGATTTTAAACTATTTTACCACATCGCCCTTAGGTTATATATATACGTCTGTTTTAAGAATAGAATAAAATAAAAAGGCCCTGCCCCCAGTGAGGTTCCGGGGGAATGACCCTTATTGTGCGGAAGATTCTTTTTTTCTTAATGCCATTGGAATATAGACACAGTATGGCTCACTTTCCATATAATCACCTGTCATGGCATATGCACGAGAACGTGATCCGCCGCAAACATTTCTAAACTCGCAAACCCCGCATTTCCCTTTATATTTATCAGGGTTTCTTAAATCTTTAAAAATTGGGGATTCCCGATAAATTTCTGCTAATGGCTGCTCTCTGACATTTCCCGCTTTAACTGGCAATAATCCGCTTGGATAAACATCACCAATATGAGAGATAAATACGAAACCATTACCATCATTAACACCCTTTGGCGCCCTGCCTAAGCCATCAATAGAACCAGTCAAACCTTGTTGGGTTAAGGCATCCAAATATTGAATATCCTTATTTTGCGCCTTTTCTTCCCGCTTTTTATGCTGGATAACTACACGGCGGTAATGCTGTGCTGCAGTTGTTTTAATATCAAATTTGACTTTTTTGCTCAGCTCATAAAGCCAAATAAACACTTTCTCATGTTCAACGGGGGAAATCATATCAGATTCCTGCCCTCTTCCTGTTGGAACAAGGAAAAAAACACTCCAAAGCACACAGTCAAGCTTATCAACTAATTCGGCCATTTCATCAAGATAATCGATGTTATAACGTGAAATAACTGTATTGATTTGTACTGGGATTTCAAGTTCATGCAAATATTTAATCCGCTCAATAGTTAAATCGAAGGAACCTGATGTTCCGCGGAAATGGTCATGAACCTTAGCGTTTGGCCCATCAAGGCTGAATGCCCAGCGGGATAATCCTACATTCTTTGCCTTTTCAATTGCTTCTTTCGTTACATTCGGAGTTGCACTTGGTGTCATGGAAACACGTACACCTTTTTTCACTGCGTATTCGGCGATATCAAATACATCCTCGCGCATTAACGGGTCCCCGCCCGTAAATACTAGCATTGGATTGTCCATTTCATAAATTTGATCAATTAATGCTTTTCCCTCTTCAAAGGATAATTCACGTGGATCTCTTCTATATTGTGCCTCTGCACGGCAATGCAAACATTTAAGCTGACAGGCTCTAGTTAATTCCCAAATAACAATAAAAGGATCTTTATCAAAATCACGGTTAAATGCCACAGGATAATCCTCCTTCTAGAATTCCGTGTTAAATGTATATCTTAGTGATCTTTCCCATTTGATTATAGGAAATATTGAACATTTAATAAGTGCTATATCTCACATACTCACGGATAAATAGAGAAAGAAAAAGAAAAAGAAAACAGCAGGAAAGTTTCCTGCTGTCTAAGAAATAGTGATAACTTCATATTTAGATGCTAACTCGATAAAATAAGGCATTCCGCTGATCTTGCCAGCTGCTAATTTTTCTTCTATTCCATAATAATCTACACATGTCTTGCATGCGACGACCTCTACACCTTTTTCCTCTAGCTCCTTAAGGTGAACAGAGACAAAGGATTCATCAGTCAGCGTAAAAACCCCGCGATTCATACAGAAAACGGCTGCAGGAAGGTCTTCCCTTTGTTTTAATAAGGTAAAGAAGGTTTCAAGAACACCTTCCCCTAGCTCTTTATCCCCTTTTCCAAGCTGATCAGAGCTCACTAAAATAACTTTATTTTTCATAAAGATCTCCTTTAATTAGCGAATTCCTAATGCAATCTTAGCATATCTTGACATACGGTCTTTTGACCATGGCGGATTCCAGACAATATTTACATCAACACCCTTAACTTCTGGAATGTCTGCTAACGCCTGTTTAACGTTTTCAACGATTGTTCCAGCTAAAGGACATCCCATCGATGTTAATGTCATATCAATCGTAGTTAACCCTTCTTCGTCCATTTTGACATCATATACTAAACCAAGATTTACAATATCCATGCCAAGTTCTGGGTCTACCACAAGCTCTAGAGCACCCATTATGCTGTCTTTTACGTCCTGATCCATCTTCACACGCTCCTTTTTTTTGCCTATTTACTGATATCATATCAAATTATTGGCTGAATAGAAAACCAGGCACACCAGGAATTTTACAAATAGGTTTCAAACCATTTCACCGTTTCCAAAACTCCTGCAGCACTTACCTTATGCCCAGCATGGCTGTCACGGATAAACTTTAGCTTTTCCGGATTTTCCTGATATAAAGGAATAATTGTTTCATAAAAATGATATGTTGGTTTAAAAGGGACAACTGGATCCTTTTCTCCATGCCAAAAAAGCAGAGGTCTGCCGTTGAGCTTTTCTGGCTGCAAGCTTAAGTCGTAATCCCTGAGCCTATCTCTTAATTGTGATAATTCTCTCTCCGAAAGGGGAATCTCATAGCCTTTCTTTTTTAGCTCATCGATTTGCATCCCTGAGAACTTCTCGTAGTGCGGATTCCCCATCAGACTGACAGCCGCTTTGATCCATGGATATTTCACAAGTGCACCTAAGGTTACAATGCCGCCCATGGAAGTGCCAACAACACCTATCCTTTTTGGATCTATGATGTTTTTGTCTTCGAAGGATTCTTTAATAATTTCAAGTTCCTCAATCGTCTGCAAAACGATGTCCCAAAAGTGTAAGCTTAACTTATATCCATCTTGTCCAGCATTTCTTTCTCCATGATAAAGGGCACCAGGCAGGACAACCCGAAAGCCTTTTTCCGCTAAGAGGTAAGCATAATGGAGATTAAATTCCATTCTGCTTGTAAAACCATGGTTAAAAATGACAAATGGCAATTCATCATTCCATTGATCCTGTTGGGCAATGTGGAGCAGCGGTACATCGGCTATTTTAATTTTTTCAACACCAATCATGTAAAGGCCTCCTAAATTTCCTGTAACCCTATCTAAACAATTGTTAAAAAGATACACTTTATTACAAAAAAATAGGTTTATTTGTTAACATAGTGGATATAGTCTAAAACTAACGTTCATATCCATTCATTATTGTTAAATATCATTGATAGTGTACCATGTTAGACCATTTTTTCCCAAGCAATAAGCATTGTGCCTTCATTGCTGGTTAAATATTATAAAAAAGGGTGTGAACATTTTGCCAGAAAAACATTTAATTGCCTTAGACCTTGACGGTACCTTATTAAAGGATGATAAGACCATTTCAGAAAGCACAAAAAAGATTATCCAAAAAGCACGAGAACAAGGTCATGTGGTTATGATTGCAACCGGCAGGCCATTCCGTTCCAGCGAAACCTATTATCATGAAATGAATCTGGATACGCCAATTGTCAATTTTAATGGTGCCTTTGTTCATCATCCAAAGGATAAAAACTGGGGCATGTATCATTCTCCGCTTGAAATAGATGTTGCTAAAGAAATTGTGGAGGCATGCACTTCTTTTCGCTTTCATAATATCATCGCTGAGGTTATTGATGATGTATATTTTCATTATCAGGACAAAAAGCTTCTTGAAATATTTGGATTTGGCGAGCCGAATGTAACAACAGGAGATCTGCGTAATTTATTGAATGATTCTCCAACTAGCCTGCTTATCCACACGGACGAGAACGATGTAAAATCTATCCGAGATCATCTTTCGGCCGTTCATGCGGAAGTTATCAATCATAGAAGCTGGGGAGCGCCATGGCCTGTCATTGAAATAGTGAAGGCCGGTTTAAGTAAGGCTGGCGGGCTTAAAAAGGCTGCTGATTATTACGGCATTCCGGCAAAAAGGATTATTGCCTTTGGTGATGAAGACAATGATCTTGAGATGCTTGATTATGCTGGGCATGGTATTGCTATGGGCAATGCTATTGATGAAGTCAAATCCATTGCCAATCATGTAACACTGACAAATGAAGAAGATGGGGTTGCACTTTATTTAAAGGAATTGTTGAACCTAAAATAATATCCAATAACCTCCTTTTGTAAAATAATTAAGGCAGAGCATACTAACAAACGAGACAGCGGGATAGCTGTTTCAAACTTCAAATGGAGGGGATTCGAATGGGCAGACGAAGTAAATCGAAACGATTTGTGCAACAGGGTGTAGATGCAGTTTCAAAACACGCTGAGCGTATCCCATATCACAGTACTTATGCTGAAGCTGAGGCTGAAAAGTTAAAGAATGTGAATGAATCTTCTCTTGGAGGAGTTTAAATATGGGAAACAGGCTATTTCAAGATGCAAGACGATTTGTTGATTTGGCAAAAAATACTGGTGCTGATGAGCAGCAAATGGCATTTCAAAAAGCGCAAAATGCTATTAGTTCAGCATTCGCCAATTCAACACGGGCCGAACAAAGCCAGTTAAGTCAAATGCAGGAAGAGCTTGATAACCTTTCCCTAAAAGGCTAATAAGACAGGGGCTAGACCCCTGTCTTAACTTTTTTCTAGGACAATCGGCAAAGAATGAATGATTTTTTCGTTAGCACCTTTTTCAAAAAGGCATAAAATTAATGTTCCCTTCAATGGGGCCTTAACTTTGACACTCAGTTGAAAATTAGACCATGCCGGATACAAGAAGTCAGTCTTAACTCTTTTTATTGTCACTAACTCATTATGGCCATCTTCAATCATATAAAAGAATTCACCATTTATCGGACGTGCCTCTCCAGATATATGGTATTCCCCTTTTCCCCCACTTACTTTTATATTCTGAAAGATTGGATTTCCCGCTTCTGCTTGGCTGTACATCCCTTTATTTTCAAAAGGTTTATGCGATTCATTTGTTTGAAAAGGCCAAAATGCCGCTATTAGTAACAGGGTTAAAAAGCTGTGAAGCATGCAATCCCTCCGGATGTTAGCAAATTTCCTCAATAAAAGCATGTGACTGCAGTCCTTTTCTTATACATAGCATCTGTGCTCTTCATAGCGTTTTTTATTGTCTTATTACCATAAATTCTATAAACTTAAAGGAAGAAATTGTGAAAGCAGGTGTTGATATGTCAGTAAAAATATTAACTGACAGCGCATGTGACTTGCCTTTAAGCTTTTATGAAGAGAATCATGTGACCCTTCTTCCCTTAAAGGTTGAAATAGACGGAAACGAATATGAAGATGTGAAAACAATAGATTCAAAACAAGTATATCAAGCCATAAGAGAGGGCAAGGTCCCGAAGACCTCACAGGTTTCTCCGCATCTTTTTGAGGAAGCATTTACAGAGCTGGCCGAAAAGAATGAGGATGGCATATACATAGCTTTTTCTTCAGAACTATCCGGTACCTATCAGACCGCCGTTATGATCAGTAATCAGGTCAAAGAAAAGTACCCAGATTTTAATCTGATAATTATTGACTCTAAATGTGCTTCCCTTGGTTATGGCCTTATTGTGTTGGAAGCTGCAAAACTGGCCAATGCAGGGGCTTCAAAAGAAGAGATACTGCAGGATATTGAATTTCGCTGCAAGCATATGGAGCATTTATTTACTGTTGAAGATCTTGATTATCTTGCAAAAGGCGGCCGCGTATCAAAGGCATCAGCATTCTTAGGCGGCTTGCTGAATATTAAGCCACTTTTAAATGTAGAAGATGGAAAGCTTGTCCCTCTTGAAAAACATCGGGGGAAAAAGAAGCTTTTCAACCGTATTATTGAAGTTATGAAAGAAAGAGGAGATTCACTCGAAAGCCAAATAGTTGGCATCAGCCATGCTGATGATGAAAATATGGCAAACGAAATGAAAGAACTGATCGCTGAAAAGCTAGGTGTGAAGGAGTTTTATATTTCCTCGATCGGCTCTGCCATCGGTACACACACAGGATCCGGCACCATTGCGATTTTCTTTTTAAATAAACTGTGATAATGGGAAATGTTGATTAATAACTTAGTTGGTTGGAACGGAAGGCGCGAAGACTCCTGCGGGAGAAGCGTGTTCAGGGGAGACCCCGCAGGAGCGTTAGCGACGAGGAGGCTCCCGAACCGCCCTAAGGTGCGCGTAGCGCCTGGAGTGGAAACCAACGGCGAAATTTTACAGGGGTTTTTAATAAAACTGCGCTGATTTTGCCCCTTTGTTCACGGGTATACTTTTTCCTTTATTACAAACAATACATGGTGCAATGTAAAAAGGAGAAAGGAGCTTTTAACTATGTCACATACTTCTGATAATGACAAGAAAGCAAAGGACAATAATGCATTGCGCCATGAAAAAAACATGATGCGCGAAAAAAACCGCAAAGCCGGGAAAAATCAATATTCCAAAAAGACAGATCACCTATAAATGATTTAAAAAAGGGCAAGCGCCATGCTTGCCCTTTTATTGGTCCTTTTTGATATAGGTCCAGCCGTCCTCCTGATAGACCTTCCCATCCTTCATAAGTCTGCCAAGTGCCCTCTTAAATGAAGCCTTGCTTAGATGAAAACGATCCATTATGTCTTCAGGCTGGCTTTTATCACTGTAAGGCATTGCTCCATTGCGGGAATTCAAATAAGTAAGGATAGCCTCAGCATCCTCGTCAAGGGCCTCATGCGTTCGCGGTGCCAGTGAGACATTGATAGTTCCGTCTTGTTTGACATCAACGATTCTTCCCTCTACCTTCTCACCAAGCCTAGGCTCAGTTTTCCTCTGGGATTCATGAATAAACCCTTTAAAGCCTTCAGCTGTAAGAATCCAGCTACCGACTTTTGCTGTTCTATATATAAATCCATGAATATTTTTGTTAAAATCTTCTCTTTGAGCCTTTACAGATATTTCATCAATAACTGGATCTGTGGCAAGCTTGACATAGATTCGGTTATTTTTATTCACCTTTAGGGTAATGTAAAGCATATCCCCTTTTTCAGGCCAAACTTCGCGGTGAACAGGCAGGTCATCTATGCCTAGAAGCATGTCCTTGTTTATGCCAATATTGATAAAGATGCCGATACCTTGCTTTATGTCGCTGACTTCAGCCCATCCATAGGTATCTGCCGTAATGTCAGGAATAGTAGTTGTGGCAGCAATTCTCCCCTGCGAGTCTGTGTAAAGGAAAACGTCTACCTCCTGCCCTACTTCCAGTTTCATGTCTGTATCGTTATTATGTAATAATACATCGTTTGTACCGTCAGTTAGAAAGCAGCCGAATTCGGCTATTCTTTCAACTTTTAGATTGGCTACTCGTCCAATCAAATCATGTAATGCCATCGTTAACAAATCTCCTTTATTTTTCAAATCCATATATTTCCCTTTAGTTGTCTGGACTGCTATATTTTACTATAATTTAAAGCATAAGTGAAACTCTGCTATTAGGTGTGAAGGAGGAGGCAGGTTTATGTCAAAAGAGAGCTCATTTGATATTGTGTCCAAAGTTGATTTTTCTGAGGTAACAAATGCAATAAATATTGCCATGAAGGAGATCCAGACCCGCTATGATTTCAAGGGCAGTAAAAGCCAGATATCCCTTGATAAGGAAGAGCTTGTTCTTGTTTCAGATGATGAGTACAAGCTCGGCCAGCTTAAGGATGTCCTGCTTGGCAAGCTGATTAAAAGAGGTGTGCCTATTAAAAATCTTGATTACGGAAAGATCGAGGGTGCATCTGGAGGTACAGTGAGACAGCGGGCGAAAATCGCTCAAGGCATCGATAAAGAAGATGCGAAGAAAATTAATACCCTTATCAAAAACAGCGGATTAAAGGTGAAAAGCCAAATTCAAGATGATCAAATTCGCGTAACAGGCAAAAACCGAGATGATTTGCAAACGGTCATTGCTGCCGTCAAGGAAGCTGACCTGACTGTGGATGTTCAGTTTGTGAATTATAGATAAAAAGCGTATATGCTGGTAATCAAAAAGGGGCTGCAAGATAAGCAGCCCCTTTTTTCTATTCGTTCGCACGCTGTTTTTTTGATCTTTTCCAAAGGTAAAAGATAAAGCCAATAAATGCTCCATAAATAAGAATTGAAACGATGACATACGGGATATTTAACCCTGATTTTTCAGCAAGCAGATAAATTTCCGCCTCTTCTCTGTCAAGGAATAGCTGGTATTGGCCGTTTTCTTCTTTTACAAGATCATCAGATAAAAGTCCTCTAATCTCCTTATCTTTTGCCAGCTTATCCGCATCAATAGCAATATTTTGGGATTCTGAGCTATTATTTATCACAATAACAGCAGTTTGATTTTCATATGTTCGTTTATAAATAATTAAATTTTCCTTTTCACCAAGAATCTCCATTTGACCTCTGGTTAGGCTAGGGAAGTTATTTCTTAACTCGCCAAGACTTGTAATGTAATCAACAAGCTCCTTATCTGTCCGAAAATCCATTTGCCTGTGATTATCTGTTCCAAAGCCCCCATCTAAAGCAATTTCACTGCCATAATAAACAATCGGAATGCCTGGAGTTGTGTAAAGATAGGTCAAAGCAAGTTTCCATCTTGGTCCCGGATGCTGGTTTTTCGTAATTGAATCTCTCGTATAGCGGAAAGTTTTATGATCATCCATTAAGGTCCCCATTAAATAAGGGTCAGAATAGAGCTTCATATTTTTTTCCTTTGCATCTATCAATTGAGTTAAAGGCTGGTCAACCTCCGAAAACGAAGGTCTTAACACCTTTGCAAGCGGATAGTCAATAAACCCATCCATTCCATTACCTTGAGACTGGGCAATTGTTTCTGCATCGGTTGTCTGTATTTCTCCTAACAGATAAAAGCTATCCTTTAATCCTTTTACTTCTTTGGATAATTCGGAAGAAAAACTATTTGGAGTTTTATTTACCTCATCAATGACTAAACCGTCGATATCTGTCTTAGTCACCCACCATTTGGCAGTTTCAATGAAATAGTCCCCTGCCTCTTTATGATCTAGATTCACTTTAGGCAGCCCGTTCAGCCAGCTTGAGTCAAACGGTTCGGGACCGTCCGCTTCTGTTTCCTTTTCTGAAAGGATCCAGTCCTTCTTTGATTCATCCGTCACCCAAGGATGTGTGTCAGAAATATGTGTAACAGGGAAATCCAGGATAATCTTTATCCCTTTATTATGGGCTTGATCCACTAGGGTCTTGAACTCGTCCAGTGTGCCAAAATGCTCTTCTGTGCTGCGGAAGTCATTGACCCAATACCCATGATATCCTTTATCAGCATTATCAAAAATAGGCGAAAGCCAGATGGCCGTAAAGCCCATATCTTTTATGTAGTCCAATTTTCCGATGACCCCTTCAAAGTCCCCGCCATGAAAAGCGTCTGGATCTAACGAATCCACATGATAATCATTATCCGTATTCCCATTGCTGTAGCGATCCACCATTAAAAAATAAACCGATTCATCCTGCCATTTCCGATCATTAGGATCGGCTGCCCCTGCCGGCAGAGCGTATATAAACAAAAAAGGGATTAATATGATAGACAGCAGCCCTTTTTTCATAAGAGCACCTCCTGCAAACGTCCTTTTTACAACTCTTTTAGATTAGCCTTTAATTCATTTTCCGTCAAACAATAATATGTGAAATCTCTGTGCTATTATCACAAATACCATTTTGGGAATACGATTCTGTATCAGAAAACCCTTTCACAGAATATCCTTTAATAGGGAGATTTTTACTAAATTTTCTTTAAGTAATTAAGCCACCTGTTTGGTTTAAATACTATGAAAAATGTCTAGAAAGATATTGAGTGCAGCAATTGGAGGTATTGTATGAATAGGCAGCAGCGAACGAAACTTATAGATTACCAATCCCGTGCATTTAATGAAGGGACCATTGAATATATAAATGATCAATGGGTATTTTTTGATAAAGAAACTGAAGAAGCTTCATTATTAGATGAATTCCTCCACCAGGAAATTGAGATATTTCGATTTAAACGATGGAGAAAAGGAACATTATTTGAGGAAGGAAAACTTACCGCAAATGATGAAATTATTCTTCTGAAAGATCAGGATACCATCCGCATCCGCAAGCTTCTTGTTTTATCATTGGAAAAATTATTAAATGACATGTCGGACGATGCATTTTTTCAATTTGTAACCACCTTAAATTCCATGGATTTTTCCGTTTATGATTGTATTTATTGCTACAATCAGCTTGCGTTCCTTGGAGGCAGCAAAAGAAAGAGCGGAGTAAATTTCATCGTTTTTGATAATCAGGAACATATCTGCAATGTACAGCATCATTTTAATTACTATGAGAAGACGAATGATCGTTTTGAATTCACATTAAATAGCGGAAAAAGGATGGTAATTGAAAAGATTTCCTCCTAAACAGAAAAAATGGCCATAATCTTCTGCAGCAAACCTTTCGTGCAGATGATTATGGCCGATTTTTATTTAGTATGAAGTCCTTCTTCAAAATCAGCTGAGGTCAATGGTTTATGGATATAAAAACCTTGTGCATAATGACAATTCAGTTCCTTCAAAAGATCCATCTGTTCCTTTGTTTCTACCCCTTCTGCCAAAACTTTCACTTCCAAGCCCTGCCCCATTGTAATAATCGCTTTGACAATGGCAACATCGAACGTATCAATTCGAAGATTATTAATAAATGACCGATCAATCTTCAATGTATTAATCGGCAAATTCTTTAAATAGCTAAGCGATGAGTAGCCTGTACCAAAATCATCTATGGAGACTTTTACGCCAAAATCCTGCAGTGCCTTCATAACTGAAATGCTGTATTCGACATTATGGAGCATCGTGCTCTCCGTTAATTCCAGCGTTAAATATTTCGGTTCTAGATCAGCTTCTGCCAATGCATTTTTCACATCATCTAAAAAACCGGGCTGCTGAAATTGATAGGCCGATACATTCACAGCTACTGACAAATCCTCATGTCCAAGAAGATGCCATTCCTTATTCTGCCTGCACGCCTGTTTTAGAACCCAGCTTCCAATTTCTTTAATCAACCCTGTTTCTTCTGCGAGCGGAATGAAGTCAGCCGGCGGTATAGTGCCAAGTGATGGATGATTCCAGCGGATTAATGCCTCACTTCCAAATACCCTTCCTGTATGCAGATCAATTAAGGGCTGGAACATTAAATAAAATTCGCCCTTTTGAATCGCTCTTCTTAAATAACTTTCCATCTCAAGCCTTGATGAAACCTGCTCATTCATTTCAGTGGAGAAAAACGTAATTCTGTTTCCTCCCTGCGCTTTCGAGCGATTACCCGCGACATCAGCGTTTTTTAAGAGTATATGGACATCTCTTCCATCATTAGGATAAAAGCTGACACCTATGCTAGCTGTTATAAAATACTCATGATCATCAAAAATGATGGATTTAGCAATTTCCTCTAAGATAGGCTTGCAGGTTTTCATAACCTCTTCTATTCTTACTTCTTTTGATAATATGACAGTGAATTTGTCCCCGCCAAACCTGCCTATGTATGCCCCGCCTGGGAGCACTTTTTCAATTCTGTAGGCCAATTCTTTCAAGATAATATCCCCAGCAAAATGGCCAAGGCTATCATTAATCATTTTGAAGCGATCCATATCAATAGAAAGAACAGCAAGCTGCCTGTCTTTGGCCTTGGCCACTTTAAGCATGTTTTCCAGCTGTCTAGTTAAACGCATACGATTAGGCAGCCCTGTATCATGGTCAAAATTAGCCAGTTCAGCAAGTTTATCTTCTATACTATATACAAAATCATTTATATAACTAAAAAGAGATTGATAGTATTGTTCAGATACCATAAGGCGCTCTTTAAGCTCAAGGAACTGATCCTGCAAGCTTTTCTCATTATCTTGTGTCATCCGATGAACCCACCATTTATTTTTCATTAAGATATTAAGATAAAAATAACATAAATTTTGCCAACTTAACATAAAAAAAAGAAAAAGCTGCCCATTAATGCAGCTTTTTCTGGAAAAATGACGAATTTTGACGAATTAAGTAAGGAAAGTCAGCGGAAGAACATGAAATCCTAAGTAAAGAACAGCTATCAGGAATACAATAAATAGCAGCCAGAACATTCCTGTATTCTTCCCTTTTACCGCACGCACCAGAATCATTTCCATCATGCCAATCACCAAAATACCAACAATCGTTTTTAACACATATAAGGAATCAATACTGTGCAGGCTGCTTAAAATCCATATGCCTGTGCCTATAGTTAAAATATAGAACAGCCTTAAAGTCATATGGACGACTTTTAAACCTTTTGATTTTCCGCCTTTATGTAAGCCAAGAGCTACAAAGAAAAGAATAATTGCTAAAAGCCATGTCGTTATGTGAGCGTGAATCATTAAATATCCTCCTTAACTTAACTTCAAATCGAATACATCATACCATATCCAAAATAAAAATACTAAAGGAAAGGGTCTGGCAGAATTCGTGTATGACAATATTGTGACAAATTAAAAAGCCTGTCCTTTTCAGCGGATTCAAGCATCTTCTCTCGCAAAAAGGACCAGACTCTTTTTAAATTAACCCTCTATTTGATTTGAAAGTGTTCCCACTTTTTCGACAGTGATTTCTACAACATCTCCTGGCTGAAGGAAACGCGGCGGCTTCATGCCTTTTCCAACTCCCGCAGGTGTGCCTGTTGCAATAATGTCTCCCGGTTCAAGTGTCATGCCTTTAGATAAAACAGAGATTACTTCGTCAACTGGGAAAATAAAGTGTTTTGTATTAGAATGCTGTCTTACTTCCCCATTTACTTTTGTCTGAATGTCTAGATTATTTGGATTTCCAACAGCTGAGGAATGAACGACCCATGGACCCATCGGGCAGGTTGTGTCAAGGCTTTTTCCAATAAAGAACTGCTTATGGCGCTTTTGCAGATCTCTGCCTGTCACATCATTAATAATGGTGTAGCCAAAGACATAGTTAAGTGCATCTTCCTTTTTAATGCCTCTTCCCTTTTTACCAATAATAACCGCAAGCTCCCCTTCATAATCAAGCTCATTCGTTACATCTGCATGGTGCATCACCTTATCCTGGTGAGCAATGACTGTTGTCGGTGACTTAGTAAATACCATGACATGCTCTGGAATATCATCCTTGCTTCCCATCTCAATGGCATGATCGGCATAATTCTTTCCAACACAGAAAATATTTTTGGATGGACGCGGAATTGGAGCCAGCAATTTTACTGAATCAACCGGCACATATAGCTCCTCATTGTCAGCTTCAAGCAAACTATGTACTTTTTCTGTAAAACTTTCTCCCAATGCAATACACTCTGCCAGTGTTGCAGGAAAAGTATTATTTCCGAAATGCTTTTCACTGGCTTGTCCAATTGGCAGAACTCTTCTATCATCCTTGTCCATTACTCCGACAAAGGCTTCTCCATTCCATTTAGCAGTTACGAATTTCATATGAACATCCCATCCTTTTGCTAAAATATGTTTTAGTAATATTCTAAATTATACAGTTTTTTGGTCTATATTGATAGAAAAAAATATATGGATAGGGCCTCAGGATCCTTAATTATTGCCCCGGTGATTTTGTATCCCGCTTTAATTTTGGCAGATTGAAATAAGTAAAGCTTCTCCAAACCCACTCAACCGGCCCGTAATAGAAGCGGCTGATCCATAGTCTGCTCAGCACTATTTGCAAAAGATAAATAAGGATTACTAGGATCGTTCCTGTTAATACGGAAACTTTTCCGTAAAATCCTAAACCATAATGATAGAAAATGAAGGTTGCGATAATCGACTGAAAAAGATAATTGCTCATTGATAGCTTGCCAATATAGGAGAAAGGAGAAAGTATCTTTTTCATTTTTATCTTTTCGGCAAGAAGAGCAATACCCAACCCATATCCAATAGCAAGCAGGGGCCCGCCAAAAATATCCTGCATATAGTCGGTTGCTAAGTTTTGTCCAAAAATATAAGGCACTAACTTGAAAGCCATTCCTCCTGCAAGCCCAGATATCATAAGGAATCGCAGCCATCTCCAGTGCTTTTTTGGCGCCTCTAGCCATTGCAGCTTTGCTGCCCCTCCTCCTATTAAAAATAATGGGAGGATAGAGATTATCATAAGAGGCAAGGAAGCAAGATTATTCGCCATATACCAATCGTTAAATCTCTGCCTGAAAATCGCTGAAACAGTGCCATTTTGATAGTTTGCAAGAGCTTCACTGGCCAACTGCGGATCATATAAAGGCTCTGATGATGCAGTGGGATCAAAGAGCACCGCAACCGCAAGCAGCATAACAAGGAGCACATTTGGAATGATATAAATACAAGCTCCTATTATTAGTAAGCTCTTTCCTTTTAATTTTATAAATATCAGAAATAAAAAACCCATCAATGCATAGGTTATAAGAATATCGCCATGCCAAATGAAAAATGCATGGATCATCCCAATAATCAAGAGCATTAACAGCCTTCTGACAGCCATTGTCCGAAATGGCAAACCTTTTGAAATAGCTCTCTCCCGAAAAATGACCAGACTATAGCCAAATAATAAAGAAAAAAGAGTATAAAAACTTGCCTGCACAAAAATATCAATCAGTGAATAGACAGCCTGATCTGCGGGTCCCCCCCACCACCTTTCAGGATTCAAATACGGGTATGGCGAGTGGAAAGACAGCATATTTACAAGGAAAATGCCAAGAATAGCAAATCCCCTCATCATATCTAAAGAAATAATCCTTTCCTTCTCTTGAACAGGTCTTATTTGGTTCATAAATCCTCCTCATAGAAACATGGGGACGGTTCTCCCGTTTCCAAAAATTTCAATTTTTCACATCTCAAATCAGAATAACTTAATTAAATAAAGCTGTAAAGTCAATTTAGGCATTCTAATCACAATCCTTCTTTTGAGACATACGATGTAACTAGGAATTTCTAAAAAAGGGTGTTTTTATTTATGCCAGCCATAGTCGGAGTCGCTCAAGTATTATCTATAGGGAATGGCGGGGTTTTTAATATTGGGGATGTATATAAAATAATGCCCATTTCAAGTGCAAAAACTTTTGCCGGTGCCGGTTCATTTAATACCGGAGATGGCCTTCAGGTAAATAACCATCAAAGCTCAACCAATACCTTTGATGTGGATACCTTTGATCAAGGGAATTTATTAAATGCATAATAAAGGTGATTATTTATGAATTTTTATATACAGCAATCCATTCATATTCATTATATTAAAATTGGCGGTGTTACCAATTCATCCGTTCTGCAGATTGGCAGTGCAGGAATCATTAAACCAAGCTCACACTTATATAACACTGGGGGATTTACCAAGCCGGCTCCTGTAGCTTCGGATATTATTACAACCGATTTGCTTCAGTCACCTCAGGTTCCTTTAACGTCTACATCTTAACGAAAGTCAAAAAAAGGGCGGTGTTTGTAAAATGGATATTTATTCTTATCTTCAGCAGCTGCATCATTTTATCTCCTATCAGGAACAGAGGATTCAGGCACTTGAGAAAAAAATACAGCTGCTTGAAACGGAAACAGAAAACTTAAAAACCCGGCCTGCGATTAATATCGATACAATTGAATATAAGTTTGATCAGCTTAAGGTTGAAACACTTGAAGGTACCTTGAATATTGGATTAAATCCTTCTGATTTGGAAAACATCGAGGATTTTGCGGTGGGCAATAATCAGATTCATACCCCGCCTTTTTCACCTGAAAATCTTATGCAAAGAACAATCAAAATTGAAGATGCGATCCGGGAATTTTTAGAAAGCAATCTGCCTAAAATTGTTGCAGAGGCAGAGCAAAAATTAGATATTACAGCCGATCCATCCTGCGTTGACTTTATCAGGGATGACATTCTCAGACAGCTGCCAAACAGAATCAGCCACCATCTCAAGCAAATCCCGCATACTTCCCGAAATGATCAGGAACAGGATGCTTTAATTGAAAACATTATCAATCAATTAAAGCAAGAAATTCAAAATGGGGTCCACACTTTTATGCAAAATCTGCCTGAAAACATGAAAGGGTTGAAGAATGAATGAATTTTCAAGTCTATAATCGGGAGCTTTGTGTCGGAAGCATCAGGGTGATTGGGGTATCCAGCTCCTCCGTATTAATCGTTGGCGATGCAGAAACGATTCAGCAAAGTTCAATCTTTGATACACCAGCAGAATCATTAATTATTGGACCATTTGTTCCGCTGGAAACGGAGTAGTTCATGATGTTTGTTCGAACGTCTGTTGTTGATCATTTAAAGGTAGATGCGCTGTCACACTCTTCTGTTGCTGAGATTGGCGATTCCGCTTTTATCCACTGCCTATCTAGGGCACTGGCCGTCAAGCGGGAAGAAGAGCTATTTTTCACCAATGAAGGAAGCTTTAGAAAATACGATGTCTTCTCCATGCCGATTCCCATGGAGCCTATTGTGGAAAGGATGACTATGCAGACAACGAATCTTAAACCGATCATCAAAGTTAATAATATAGATATCCTCGGTGCATCTGCTGCCTCAGTCATTCATATAGGAAGCAGCAAACATATCGCAATGGAAGCAAGAGTCAAACATATCCGCCAATTAAAGCCGGATATAATATTGGGGTCAGATGGAACACAAATGTTTTTATAAAAAGGATGTATGCTATGCCAGCAATTATTGGTCCCGTGCAAATCATAAATGTCAGTGGCGGCATTGTTCAATTTGGTGATTCCGTTTATATTTCTCCGAAAAGCAATGCTAAATCAACTACTGGTCAAGGTGCACTGAATACGGGCGGTATTATTTTTGCTAATAACGGCTTAAATGCCAATAACGTCCTAGACACCAATCTGATTGACCAGCCTACAGTCGGAAACAACTAAAAAAAGGGGTCAGTCCCCCGGCACTGTGACGCATTAAACCACCGGGGGCCTGACCCCCATCGCGTTAATGCGTTAATCCGCCGGGGGACTGACCCCCATTGCTTTAAAGTGATAAAATGTGGCCGCCGTCAAAGAAGAATAGGTAGCGTTCACTGATTTGTTTTTTGAGGATTTGCTCGAGTGCTTTGGCGTACATTTGAATTTGCACTTTGTAGCGGTTTTCGAGGATTGGCTTTGCCTCGGCAATTCCGCCTTTAAACCGGCCGGTAATCCGATCGGTTTTATAGTCGAGCAGGACAAGGCCCTTTTCATCCCAGAAAATACAGTCAATGATTCCCTGAATGAGAACCGTTTCATCTTCCCCCTGCCAATCGCTGTATATGTCGCTGGCTGGAAAAGCAAAACTGAACGGCACCTCTCTTCTAAGTTCCTTTGCGAGGATCATCCGCTGGCCGAGGTCTGTTTCGAAAAAGCGATAGACATCACTTGGATCAAGGACCTCATATTGTTCAGGAGTGAGTAATTCTTTTTGGACCATTTCCTCCATTTTTTCATCAATAGAGCTCACTGTGATCTCTTTTTTAAGATCAACATGCTGCATGACTAAATGCATAGCCGTTCCGCGTTCAGCCGGTGATAAGGATTTCTCCTGCATAAATTGCGGCCTGTCAAATAACGGCCCATTTAGTTTTTTGACAAATTCTGTTCCGCTGTCCTCCTGTGAGAAGACCTCTCTTTGTCTCTTTACTTCTGAAACCGACTGCTTAGAGCGGTGACGAGAGGCATATTTATAAGGATAGGCCCATGACAGCTGTGCAGCTACCCTTTCCTTTAAATGAGATTGGACTGGAACAGGCTCGCCTGCATACACCTTTTGCAGCAATGATTCATCAATGCTATCAGTTTCCTCCGTGATTCCGGCCGCATCCTCGCTCGTAAGCAGCCGAATTATCCAGCTTGAAGGATGCGCAGTAATTTCTTCAGCAACAAGGGGGCTGATACTTGTTTCCTCTCCTCTAAGAATCTCACAATCTTTATGTCTGACTAAAGAAGGACCGATCCAATCCAGGAAGCAATTGGCTGATACCCGGTCAAACTCGTTTAATGTCCATTGAGTATTGTCAGCACTTTGAACCCACTTACTAAGTTTTTTTTCAGCATCTTTTACCGAAGAAACTAAATACAATTTTTCCTTAGCTCTTGTTAAAGCAACATACAGTACGCGCATCTCTTCAGCAAGCATTTCCATTTTCTTTTTCTTTTTAAAAGCCATCTGTGCAATGGTCGGATAGGAAATTCTCTTTTGGGCATTAACATATTTTGCTGCAAACCCGAATTCCTTATCAAGCATATATGCTTTTCTTAAATCCATTGTGTTAAATTCTCTGCCCAGACCTGCTATAAAGACAACAGGGAACTCCAATCCCTTGCTGCTGTGAATCGTCATCAGGCGAACAACGTCCTCCTGTTCCCCTAAGGCCCGGGCGGCACCGAGATCTTCACCAAGATCCTGCATCCTCTCAATAAATCTTAAGAAGCGGAATAAACCTCTGAATGAGGTTGATTCATACTGGCGTGCACGGTCATATAATGCTCTTAAGTTTGCCTGCCGCTGCTTCCCGCCAGGCAGCCCGCCGACGAAGTCGTAAAATCTGGTTTCTCTTAATAAATGCCAAATAAGTTCAGACAGCGCACCCTTTCTTGCCATTGAACGCCATTCTTTCAGACCATCGTAAAATGGCCGGACTTTATCATACAGCTCTTCCAAAAGAGCATCAGGCTTACTTGCGCATAAGGCAGCTAATGCATCATAGAAGGAAGATTTTTTATCTTGAAGTCTAATTTGTGCAAGTTCTTTTTCTGACAAACCAACAATCGGTGACCTAAGGACAGAGGCAAGCGGGATATCCTGATAGGGATTATCAACGATTTTCAGCAGCGACATCATAATCGAAATCTCAGTCGCTTGAAAGTAGCCTGTTGATAGATTTGCATAGACTGGAATTCCCTGCTGTTTAAATTCCTCCATAATTTGCGGCGCCCAAGTCATCGAGCGAAGAAGAATGACTATATCCCGATACATAGCCGGACGGCTTGATTTTGTTTTAGGATTATAGACTTCCTTTCTGCCAGCAATGATTTCTTTAATTTTTCCAGCCATATATCTTGCCTCAAGCTGTGATTGAGCAAGGTCAGCTGCATCAAAGCCTTCCCCGCTGTTTTCTTCGGGCTCCTCTATATCTAAGCTCTTCATATCAATCATGGCAAGCTCTATAGGATACGAATTCACTTCAGGATATGGTGCCCCAGGAATTAACTCTGCGGCCTCATCATATTCAATTTCACCCACTGATACATCCATAAGCTGTTTAAAAATATAATTCGTGCCATAGAGAACCTCTTTGCGGCTCCGGAAATTTTTCGCAAGATCAATCCGCAATCCAGCTGTTTCGCCATTCACTGAAAAACGATTATATTTTCCTAAAAATAAATTTGGTTCAGCAAGCCTAAAGCGGTAAATGCTTTGCTTTACATCACCGACCATAAACATATTGCCCTCTTCTCGTGAATCAATAGCTGCCAGTCTTAATATCGCCTCCTGGACCATGTTCACATCCTGATACTCATCAACAAGCACTTCTTTAAATTGCTTCTTGCAGCTTAAGGCTGCGGCTGATGGAATGACAGTGCCATCATCGTGTTTTTCAGCAAGAATATCAAGACAATAATGCTCCAGGTCGGCAAAATCGACAATGCCTCTTTCGGTTTTTACTTGATCAAATTTGCTTGAGAATGATTTTACAACAGAGACAAGCGTTTCGATGTGAGGCTTCATCTCACTCATGTCACGAATGTAGCTTTGCGGTTTTCGTGAAAAAAGTTCAGATTGCAGATCCTGAATGATTTTTTTCGCCTTATCACGCAGCTGTTTCGCCTTATCCGCTAAATGACTGTCATATTCATCACCTTTGCAAGTCTTCAATCTGCCAAAGGACCATGACTGCATCGCTTCGTAAAGTGTTTCCCAGGATTCTCCTTTTGCCATTAACAGTCCTTGTACAACCTGCAAATCCGCAATAAAATTTTCTGCTCTTGGTGCTGGTCCCCCAGGTACCTTCGTCAGTTCTAAGGCGTATTCGAGCAGCTGTTTTGCTCCATTTAATTGCCGTTGGGCGTCCTCCAGCAGAACATAGGTAAATGGAAGGTCCTCAATTTTCGCTTCATTTTGAACATCATACATCTTAGCCATTGAATCAAGATATTGGTCCGGGTTAGGATTGGCGCGGGCAAAATCATATAGATCCAGAACAATATCCTGAAGCGCTTCATCACTTCGGTCATTTGAAAACGTATCAACAAGCGCAAAAAAAGCTTCATTTCCCTCTTTGCCATACTCCTCTTCAAAAAGCTCACTGAGCACCTCGTCCCGTAAAAGCTGAGCTTCTGTTTCGTCTGCAATCCGAAATCCAGGGTCGATATCAATCATATAATAATATTTTCTTATCATTTCCAGGCAGAAGGAGTGCAGTGTAGAAATAGAGGCTTTGTTTAATAGTGCCAGCTGCTTGCGCAAGTGAATAGACTTTGGATTTGCATTGATTGCCTTCTCAATCGCCTCGCCAATTCGATGCCTCATTTCCGCTGCGGAAGCATTCGTAAAAGTAACGACAAGCAGCTCATCAACATTAATTGGATCTTCCTCTGAAATAATTTTATTGATGATCCTTTCAACAAGGACGGCTGTTTTACCCGATCCTGCAGCAGCCGCTACCAGGATGTCCTGCCCTTTGGCCATGATGGCCTCCCACTGGCTATCTGTCCACGTTGCCTCTTTTGGTTTAGCGGGTATTTGTGATTTCATGGCCGCCGGCCTCCTTTCTTATTAATTCAAGCACTTTTTCCTTTGGCTGCTGTGGCAGTGCGCGATAATTATTGGCTTCAAGGGATTCGTCAAATTGACAGACTGGCTTAAAAGAACAAAACGTACAAGGCGTTCTCTCCTTCATTTTGTAAGGCGATATTTCCACATTCCCTTCGACAATCTGCGTGCCGGTTTTTGTGTAAATGTTCTTAACAAATTTGCGCAAATCCTGAAATTCCTGGCGGCTTGCCACTTTTGAGCGTTTAGTTAAATCGCCGTCCTTTTTAAAGCCGGCTGAAATAATCGTGGAATCTCCTGAATCCAGTGTCTGATCCATAAGCCTAATGACATTTTCATCACCAAGAAGGAGGCCATCCATTTTAAACTTTTTAAAGATTTCCTCTTCTATTTCATCCATTGTCAGCATTTTTGATGTGCTGATGATGGGGTTATGAACATGAAAATATAATACACCTGCAGGATCTGCATCGGCCCCAACTAAAATCTTTGAGTGGGTGATGACGATATCCAAATATGTCAGCATTTGCAGAGCAAGTCCGTAGTAGACCTCGTTAATATTTAAATCTCTTGAGCTGGACTTATAATCCATGACACGCAGAAAGACTCCCTTGTCATCCTGGGCCTTATCCACCCGGTCAATTCTGCCGATAAGTTCCATCTTCATGCCATTTTTCAATGGAAAAGTCAGCGGAGGCAGTTCACCTTTTGGGCCAAAGCTTAGCTCAAGGCCTACTGGGGAAAAACCGCTCGCCGTAGAGTGTTCGCTTAAAATATAGGACGCACGGCTAATGATTTGCTCCAGCTTTCTTTTTATATAAAAATGCCTGTTTGAGCTTAATAGAATCTCATTCTGCAATTTTGGCGCTAAGCTTTCCACTGCTTCCTGGGCAAGAATTTCACATTGTTCTCTAGTCAGATGACTCCAGGAAAGCTTTCTATTCATTACCGTTTCTGCAATATATTTCAATGCTGCGTGAAATAGCTCGCCGATATCTGGAGCTTCAAGGCGGTAAATTTGCCGTTCTCTAAGCTTTAATCCGTGTTGGGCAAAATGGGAAAACGGACAGCCATGAAATAGTTCCATTCTTGATACGCTTGCCTGAATGGTGTCCCCATACAGCTCTTTGCTTAACTGGCCATCCAGCTTTTCTGTCCGGTTTTCATAATTTAAACTTGAAAGCACCTTGAGGGCTGCTTGTTTCCAAGTATCATTCTTAAGATAAAAATTATATACGTCCCACCAAAAATCATAGATTGGATAATTTCTCTTTTTCAGCTGTAACTGCGATGCAAGAAAAGCCATAGCAGTCTCTAAATTAGATACATACTCCAGCTGCTTTTCTTCAGGCAGCTCTGCCGGATCTGCCAAATAATCATCTTGCTTGCATTGCGGCAATATATCTTGAATTCTTTTAATATAGGATGACGGCATTAATGCTTTGCCTTCTTCGTTGGCAAGCGGATAGCTGATAAACAGCTGATCTGTTGGGGTTACAAAAGATTTATAAGCGATAAATTCCTCATCAAGAAGCCTCGTTTTACCTGTTGGTGCTATTTTAAGGCCTTTTGTGAGCAATAGCTCCCTTTCATCATCGGCCAATACCCCATCCTCAGAAAACTTCGCAGGAAGGACGCCCTCATTCAACCCAATGACAAAAGCCGCTTTAACGTCTGAAAGCCTTGATACCTCTAAGTCTGCTGTAGTAACCTGATCAAGTCCTGGAGGGACAAGTGAAAAGTTCAGCGTCTCCATGCCTGCATCAAGGATAGAGGAAAATTCCTTTAAAGATACCTCTTCTTCGCCTAGCATTTCTACATACTGATCAAGCAGTTCCATAATGGCCTTCCATGCTTGTCCATGCTCTCTTGCTTTAACTAAATTTCCCTTTTCCTCTTCGGCAAGCTTCCACTGTTCCAGTTTAGCAGGGACATCCAATTCCTCCAGGAATAAATAAACTGCCTCACAATATTGCCGCCCGATACTCGCATTATCCAAGCGTCTTGACAATCTTGCAATCGGTTCAGCAATCATAGTTCTAAGCCTATTTAATTCTTCTTCTGTTTCTTTTTCTGCATCTGTTTGGGCAAATGACGCAAATTCAAGCCCCCGGATTCTCCTGTACACCCAACGTTTTTTATTTGTCCATTTTTCACCTTGTATCCCATTGGCAAGGACATAATTTTCCAGCCTGTCCATTTGTTCGCGCAGGACATCGGCATCGAGTTTTACTGGCAATAACAGCTCTGTCTTTACAGCCCTGAAAATTGGTTCATAGCGCCACTTCCCGATTATGACCTCCAGGACAGAACGTATGCATTCCACTAATGGATGATTAAGCATTGTCCGTTTCTGGTCAATAAAATGAGGAATATGATAATCTTGGAACACCGTTTCAATAATCCCGAAATAGTCCGCGCCATTTCTTGTAAGAATGGCGATATCCCGATACCGGTAGCCTTCCTTCTGGACTAGTTGAATAATCTTCCTGGCTATGCCTTCGATTTCCGCTCTGCGATTGACCGCATGTGCAATATGGACGCTTGTTTCCTCCAGAAAGCTTACAGCAGGCCTGAAGTCAAAGTTTTTCTCGAGATGCTTTAAGGATGGGTGCTTCCATCTTTTTTGCTCTGTCAGAATCAGCTCTTCAATTGGCACATTATTGGTCTTCGCTATTTCAACTAATGTCTGGCAGCTTTCTCCAGACATTCTGAATAAATGCAGCTCATCTGGCGGCACCTGATCAAACGGCTTATCAAGCGTTAAGGCAATCGTTACTTTTTGGCAATGCTTCATCAATTGCTCGACGACCAAATATTCATGAGGTGTAAAGCTATAGAATCCATCAATATAGATATGGGCAGACTTCAAGTATTCGGATTTGGCAGCCTGATTGGCAAGCAGGGTAAAATAATCCTCCGAATCGATATATTTCTCGTGCAGAGATTCTTCAAAACTTTGGTAGATTAATTCAAGATCGTGAAGCTTATCCTGAAGCGCCTTATTTCCTTGTCCTTTTTCGAATTGGTTTTGCTTGTAGGACAATTCCTCCGGCTTAACACAATATCTTTTGAACTCTGTCATCATTTTTTCAACTTGCTGGATAAAGCCAGTTTTGTTAGCAGCCCGCTGGAAAAGCTTTAGATCATCTTTTTTCTCATCGATAATTTTTCGAATCAGCATGCTGATTCCCACGCTGTTCAAATGCTTTCTGCTTAAGCCGCCTGTTTCCTGAAGAATACGCCAGGCAAGACGAGTAAATGAAAAAACCTGGGTCCGGATCATTCCGCCTAGACCTGGTGTAGTAATTAATTTATATTCTGATAGGAATGTCATTTGTTCCGGCACTAAATAAATAATCGGCGGGCCATCATAGGGATTAGACCTTAGCTCATTACGAATTTCATTTAAACAGAGCTCTGTTTTTCCGCTTCCGGACCGGCCTATTAATAATCGTACAGACACGGATAACCCTCCCCTTTCCTAATAAATACAGTTCAATCCTATGTAAGTATTTTATCATAGAAGCAGACGAGTTTTTGTTTCTCTAATCTGTAAAAATTTAGGGCAAAAAAAGAGACCCCTGCGTAGAGATCTTTTAAAATGAAATATCCATTTCCTCTAATGGCCAATATCTGAGGTTTACTTTTCCGACTACCTGCTCAGCATTGATAAATCCAAATTGTCGGCCGTCCCAGCTCTTTTTGCGGTTATCGCCGAGTACAAATAGTTTTCCTTCAGGCACTATTTCTTCACCGGTTATTTCCTTTAAGGTAAAATCACCAGTCAGCTTGCCTGCTGCAATTTGTTTGCGATATTTATCCAAATATGGTTCGGCCACTTTTTCGCCATTAATATATAAGTAATCATCGCGATATTCAATCTTATCCCCAGGCAATCCGATAATTCTTTTTACAAAATCTTCTTCTTCGTTGTGATGAAAAACGATGACATCAAAGCGGTTTAAGTCTCCCACCTGGTATCCAATTTTATTAACGATCAGCTTGTTTCCATCTTCAAGCGTCGGCATCATCGATTCGCCTTCAACGACATAGTTTGAAAAGAAAAAAGCACGAATAAAAATAAAGATAATAATACCAATGGCGAAAGCTTTTAGCCATTCCATTCCTTCTTTTTTTATTGCCTCCTTCACATGTCCCTCCCCTTTCGTGCTCCCTAAGGTTTCATTCTCTCTCCTTTTCCATTCTCTTATTTATCTTTATTTCAATTCTTTTCCCGACATACCAAAGGATAAAAATAATAATTCCGACAATGGCGGTTCGGACAGGCTGCGTAATAATTGATTTCAAATCATAGCCGACAAAGCTGATTGTAAAAATCATCACCATTTTTCCTGCCATTACAGCAAGCATATATTGCGCTACACTTATTTTTGATAAGCCGGCAACAATATTGACAACGGCTGACGGAGTAAACGGAAAGCATAAAAGAATGAACAGAGGTCCAAAACCATGCCTTTCCACCCAAGCCATGAGCCTTTTAACCTGTGAATTTTTTTTAAGAAATCTTAAAATTTTCTTTTGCCCATATTTCCTGACAATGGAAAAGACTATTAACGCCCCCGCTGTTGCACCTGCCCAAGAGATTAAAAATCCAAACCATAATCCAAAGGCATTGGCGTTGGCCATAACAAAAACAAAGAGCGGCAGAAAGGGCAAAAAAGCCTCAAGCATCGGTAGAAAAAGCCCTGGCAGCGGGCCAAATGACCGGTATTTGTCTATTAATTCCATAATATTTTCCAGTGTAAAAAAAGCCTTCAGTGACTCAAGATCCATACTATCTCCCTATTTCTGATACTTAAGAAAATTACAAACGGCTTGTACCTATCAAAAAACCTGTCTGTTCCTATATTGTTGCCTTCATTTCTTAAATTGTACACCCAATTTGGCAAAAAGAGATACTATTTACCATCATCTCTTTTAAAAAAATCTCTGTTAAACTAACCTTTTATTCCCCACTTGCCAAGAAAGCTGTTTCCATATAAAATAGATGAATAGAACAAACGTTCCCTTAATAGAGATGAAATAATGAAATTTTAATAAAAAAGGATGATGACTTATGACGAGAATTCCTGAAAAGGATCGCGACATCCTTGAGCAGGCCATTTATTTGCCTATGGTTCTAACCGTTTTAAATCGGGATTTGAGTGTTATTGGCAAGAGCCCTTTCAAGCTCAAACAGCCTTATTTAAATTTAGTGGAAGAAACAATGAAGGTAATTCAAAAAGAGCTTGCTGAAGTAAAAAAATACATGCAAAAAAATAAACTAAAGGTTCAGCAGCTGCAAAGCGATGAAGCTTTTACTATGTTTATGTTTCTTTATAAAGGGTATGAAGAACATCACAACTACTTTAATCCCCGCATCCGCAACAAGGTACAGGAGCTTTTGGAATTCTATTTATTTAAGCGCCATTATGTCAGCCAAAACATACAAAAAAAAAATGAAGCATGAAATCTTCATGCTTCTGGCAGCTTAATCATATAATTCTTTTCCCTTAATAAAATAAGTATCTGTCCTTTCAGAAGCCTTCATAAATTTTCTTCCATCGATGTAATAAATTGCTTTCCTCCCAGATTCTTTAATCCTGCTCGACAATTTAGATTTCAGCAAAGCTGTTTTCAGCATTTGATTATTGAATGAATGATAAGAGATAGGAACTCTAAGACTTTGTTTATTAGCGAATACGACAATTGTATCGCCGGCATCTCCTGCATAGCTGTCAATGATATGCTCTTCAGAAATCCATATGCATTCCGGCCTATGGGGCGAGGTAGTTGGGAAAAGGTAAATAAGGTTTGAGGGGTCAATCGTGATAGGCGCTTTTCGGTTCACTCCAGTCAATTGGCGGGTACCATCTTTTCTCGCCTCGAAATTAACTCCGAAGAATCTGCAGCTCTTTCGCACGATGTAAAGAGGTTTGAATGGGGACACAAATTTATCTTCAAGCTCAACAATTTGTGAGTACAATTTATTTCCATATTGTATAGGTAAAACAGCCATGGTGTTTGGATTAATTATGTACTCCTCTACTAATTGTATTTTTTCTGAATGCTTCATTCTTTCATCTCCTCTAAATTGTTAAGAGCAACTGGTACAATTATACCATTTCGACAAAAATTGTCAAACTTTTCTAAAAAGTGACATTTATCACACTAATTCACTCTGGATGGGCTATTTTCTAAAAATTATAAAAATTTGGTTGAATAAATACCAAAAACTCCATATAATAATAAAAAGCATTGAGGTGATTTTCTTGAATGAAAAATCATACACCGAGCTGATGAAAAAAGAAGCAATGAAGAAAAAGAGATTAAGAGAATCATTTGTCCTGGATCTTTATATTGACTCCCTGCTTACGGAAGTGCTTCTGAACAGAGAAAAAGAAAGGCTCATGAATCAAATCGATGCTGCTATTGACAAAGGTGATCAATCATCATTTAAACGTCTATCTCAAAAGTATATAGAACTTGTCAAAAAGTTTGGGAATTAGATATATAGAAATCCCCCGTCACTTCGTAATAGACAGGGGATTTTCTAATTATTTGCGATGTTCCATTTCAAATTCCTCGATTCTGGTAATACGTTCAAGCATAGTCGGATGGCCATAGCGAAAAATTTTGACGAGCAGCGGCGGATTAACTTGACTCAAGCCAGCTCTTGTCAGCTCCTGAAAGGTTTCAACCCCAGAATCAGCATCCTTTGTCATCTCAATGGCATATGTGTCCGCTCTTGCCTCTTGATAACGGGAAACAAAATTGGATAAAGGACTTGAGATAAATAACAGCATAGAAATAATCATTAGAAAAAGCGGAAGTGAACGTATATCGGCAACATGAGGAATTTTTAATGCTGCGCCCCAGCGTAAAACCGCATACTCCATGATCTTTGCCGTTAAATAAAGACCAATTAAGGATAGCAATAGATATCCGGCTATCCCGAAATAAATATGCTTTTCAACGTAATGCCCCATCTCATGGGCCATGATAAATAAAATTTGCTTGTCTGTCAGCCGATTCAGCGTTGTGTCCCACAGAACAATTCTCGAATTAGAACCGATCCCGTTCACGTACGCATTCAGTGCATTCGTTTTTTCAGACATATTCACTTCAAAAACATGCTCTGCAGGGATATTTGCTTTATCAGCCATTTCCAAAATTTGAGCTTCCAGTACCTTATTTTTCAATGGGTAAAAGTCGTTATACAGCGGATCAATAACCACCGGCTGGATAAACATCATAAACAGCGTAAACGGAACCGAGAGCATCCAGGCATAAAGCCACCATCTTTTGCTGCTTTTGTTCATTAGCCAGTACAGAACCGAGACAAGGATCAGCATCGTTCCATAATTCACCCAAAAGTCAATAAGCTCATCCTTCATCCACCCCGTAAAGCTCTGCGTCGAAATATGATAGCTTTTTGACAGGGAGTAGCTAATATAGTTTAGCGGCCATGTGACAGCAAAGGCACAAACATGAAGCCAAATCAAGTAAATAGCCACACGAGCATATTTAATTTTTGACGATTGGTCAGCCCATCTTTTAAAAGCGCCCGATAAACCAAGCAGCAAAATAAAAAGATAAAAAAGCCATTCAAACGGGGTTGATAAGAAAAATAATAAATTTCTTATCTTTGAATAGTCCTCACTAAGCATTAGTTCCCGTGCATCTAAGAACATGGCGGGATCGGCCCTTGTTCCCTCATATTCAAAAGGCAGCCTAGTATCAGCAAAATAAAATAAGTACCAGTAAAAAAACAGTCCGTACAGACAATAGGCGATGACACCGTATAATCCTATCTTTCTCGCCAATTCACTCCCCCCTTTTGTACAACCCCTAATAATATTTAGTATAAAGATTTATTATTTAGAACTTTTTCAGACGAAAAGACTGCTTACTTCATTAGGTTGTACATTTTTCCCAGATTAAAAACCGGTCCTTAGCCGGAACCGGTATTTGTTTCAAATAATAAATGAGTACAATGATAGTGCAGCAATCGAGCCCAGAACAACGACAATAACATTCGCCCCTAAATAAGCGGCAATAAAAGCAACTGCTGCTCCGAAAACCCCAAACCAAATATCTTCATTTATAAAAAACACCCCTGGAAAGATAAGCGCTCCTAAAGTGGCAGAAGGGACGTTTTTTAAAACCCCCTGCAAAAACGGAGGCAACTCCTTTCCTTTAAATAAGACAAAGGGAAGCATTCTTGGTATGTAAGTGACAAGCCCCATTCCGACAATCATCCAGACAATTTCACTTCTCATCCTCTTCCTCCCCTGTCTTAGCCTTCATGCCTTCAATCAGTTCAACAAGAACGGCAGATATTAGAGTAGAAATTACAATTGCCCACCCAGTTGAAAGTTCAGTAGTCATCGTAAAAACTGTATTTAAACAGGCTGCCAAAGCTGCCAAAAACACCACTTTCATGCTCTTTTTCATGGAAGGGGTTAAAAGCCCGATAAACATCGCATAAAGGGCAATAGACATGCTCTCCTGCAAGGTTTGCGGAAGGTTTGCTCCAAGATAAAACCCAACCCCGGAGCACAACACCCAGCTGCAATAGGAAATCAAATTAAGGCCAAACATATAGCCAGAGGTGACCGTATCGTCCCGCATGGCTGCAACTGAAAATGTTTCATCAGTGATGCCAAAGGAATAAACCGCTTTATTGATCGTTTGACCTTTTTCGCTTTTCTCATTTAGAGCTGCAGACATTAAAAAATGCCGAATGTTCACGATAAACGTAGTCAAAATAATTTCAAATACACCTGTCCCTAACGAGATTAAACTTAAAGAAATATATTGGGATGCACCGGCAAAAACAATGAGGCTCATTAATATGGTTTCTCCAAATGTCAATCCAGTAGTTTTTGCGAGAAGTCCAAATGTAATGGCAATCGGTGCGTATCCAATGGCAATGCTGACTCCAGACTGGAACCCTCTCTTAAACTCTGGGTGCGTTTTGTTCATTGCAAGTTCAGCCAATGAAATCACCGCCTTTAATATTATTTAAATATAGCTATGTTAAACTTAGCCGTTGATTTCCATTCCAGGCGCTTCGCGCACCTTAGGGCGGTTCGGGAGCCTCCTCGTCGCTTCGCTCCTGCGGGGTCTCCCCTGAACACGCTTCTCCCGCAGGAGTCAACGCGCCTTCCATTCCAATCAACTAAGTGGTTAAAATCAACATTAACCTTTAACATAGCTAAGTATTAGAACTGCCTATTGTATATGGAGTTATTATACCAAAAATAAGTAATAGTTTGATAACAGTATTTCCACAATCAAAGGCATACCACAAAAGTGATATGCCTTTGGCATTATGATTATATTAGAACAGCTTTGTCGCTGATCATTTTTTCACCGCGGATGCGCTGGAATTCGGCTAACAGTTTTTCAACCGTTAAGTGCTGTTTCTGTTCCTCATTCGCTTCAAAAATTAATTGTCCCTTATCCATCATAATCAGTCGATTTCCAAGATCTAAGGCCTGCTGCATATTATGCGTGACCATTAGAGTAGTAAGCTTATAGGATTCAACAATTTCTTTTGTCAGCTTTGTAATCAGCTCTGCACGAGATGGATCAAGTGCAGCTGTATGTTCATCAAGAAGTAAAATCTTTGGCTCCGTAAATGTAGCCATTAGCAGCGACAACGCCTGCCTTTCTCCTCCTGACAGTAAACCAACCTTTGCCTGCAGACGGTTCTCTAAGCCAAGGTGAAGGGTTTCTAATTTTTCTTTAAAGAAATCCCTGCGTGATTTCGTCACACCTTTTTTTAGTCCGCGGGAAGCTGGTCTTGCGTAGGCAATAGCAAGGTTCTCTTCAATCGTCATCGCAGGTGCAGTACCTGCCATGGGATCCTGGAAAACGCGGCCGATCAGTTTAGATCTCTTATGTTCTTTAACAGCAGTTACATCATTCCCGTCAATAATCACATGACCGAGATCTGGAGTCATCTTCCCTGAAATTAAGTTCATCAGTGTAGACTTTCCTGCTCCATTACTGCCTATAACAGTCATAAAATCGCCCGGCTTTAGATGGAGAGTCATTTCCTTAAGTGCAATCTTTTCATCTGGTGTACCTTCATTAAATACTTTATGAATCTGTTTTAACTGCAGCAAGTTGTTCACCACTCTCGTAAGCTTTTTGAGAAAAATTGGCCAATCGTCGTTTCTTACGCTGTTTTTCCCTCTGTTTTTCAATGATCTTTGGCACTATAAGCGCACAGACAACAATAAATGCTGTAATAAGCTTCATGTCACCTGTTTCAAGAAATTCTACACGAAGAGCGAGTGTGACAATAATCCTGTAGAGAACGGCCCCGCCAATTACAGCGAAGGTTGCACGGACAATTGTTTTGGCACCGAAGATAGCCTCCCCGATAATAACAGATGCAAGCCCGATGACAATCATGCCAATTCCCATTCCAACATCGCTAAATCCGTTGTATTGAGCGACAAGGGCCCCTGATAAAGCCACAAGCCCATTTGAGATCCCTAATCCGATGATCTTTAAAATATCTGTATCAGCCGAAAAGCTGCGAATCATTGTTTCATTGTTCCCAGTGGCTCTTATGGCCAAGCCAATTTCTGTTTTTAAGAATCTGTCAATAATCAGCTTTACAGCAAAGGAGAGAATTAGCATAAATATAAGAATTCCCCATGTCTTTGGAACAAAACCAAGAAATGACAGCATCTCATCTAATCCCAAGCTCTTCCAGAAAGCTGTAAGCTTTGTAATAATTGTCTCCTCAGCTAACAGCGGAACATTAGCCTTGCCCATTATTCTTAGATTTATAGAATATAAGGCAATCATCATTAATATCCCTGATAAAAGAGGATTAATTTTTCCTTTTGTATGAAGAAGACCAGTTACACAGCCTGCGGCAAACCCGCTGAATAGGGCTGCAATTGTAGCGAGGAATGGATCTGTTCCGCCAACGATCAGAACTGCTGCAACTGCACCGCCGGTTACGAAGCTTCCGTCAACTGTCAGGTCTGGAAAATCAAGTATTCTAAATGACAAGTAAACTCCCAAGGCCATTAAAGCATAGATAAAACCTGCCTCAATAGAACCAAATAAGGCTGTAGGCATATGAATCTCCCTTTCTTCTCATTAATCATTAAAGCCGTACCATGTTGCACGCCTTTTTTCCTATTTTATACCAAGTCCGCTTTTGCGCTTCAATGCTTTTATTCATTAAATTATAAAGCCGAACACGCTTAATTTCAAGTATTTTCTGTCATTTTCAAAAAAATACTTATATTAAAATACTAAAAAAAGGCGGACAATCTGTCCGCCTTTTTAGCTATTTTGCACCATTTCAGTTTTCAAGGCCCTCCGCAGGATTTTTCCTGTCGTATTTTTGGGAAGTTCATCAATAAATTCAATGGATGTTGGAACTTTATACTTTGCTAAGCAATCCTTGCAATAAGCAAGAAGCTCCTCTTCTGTTAAAGAAGGATTTTTCTTTACAACATATCCTTTTACTGACTCACCCTGGTTAGGGTCAGGAACACCAATAACGGCTGCTTCCACCACATCGGGATGATTATAAAGCACTTCTTCAACTTCCCTTGGATAGACATTAAATCCGCCGACAATAATTAATTCCTTTTTGCGGTCGACGATATAAAAATAGCCATCTTCATCCATGCGGGCCATGTCACCGGTGTATAGCCAGCCGTCTCTTATGCTCGCAGCTGTTTCTTCCGGCATTTTATAGTATCCCTTCATCACATTTGGGCCTCTGACAATTAATTCCCCAACCTGTCCAACAGGTACTTCCTCGCCGAGCTCATCAACAACCTTATTCTCCACATTGACAATATTAGTGCCAATGGATCCAGGTTTTCTAGGGCGGTCAAGCGGATTAAAACAGGTAACAGGCGATGCTTCAGATAACCCATAGCCTTCAGAAATCATTACATTAAATTTCTTTTCAAAGCTATTTAATAAAGCAACAGGCATTGAAGCTCCACCAGATATGCATAAACGAAGGGAATCTAAATTTCCTCCATGTGCTTGTGCATATTGGAGCAGAAAATTATACATGGTAGGGACTCCGGCAAATACGGTAGCCTCATATTTATCAACGATTCTGAAGACTTCCTTCGGGCTGAATTTGGGATCAATAATAATGCTTGCGCCGCTGAGGAGCGGTGCATTTAATGCAACTGTTAAACAGAATACATGAAACATTGGAAGTGTAGTGATGACGCGGTCATTTCCATTCATCTGCAAGTATTCTCCAACATCTTTTGCATTCGAATAGAGGTTTTTATGCGTCAGCATAGCGCCTTTTGGCCTGCCAGTTGTCCCGGAGGTATAAAGAATGACGGCAACATCTTCATCATCTAATTCAGGAGCCTCAAAGTCTAAACTCCCCAAAGCAATCATTTCTGAAAACGATTTCATTTTTGGGTAAATAGTTAATTGCGACAGATCACTGCCAGCACTTTTCCCTTGAGGTGTCTCACAAATGATATAATGCTCAGCCGACGCTAGCACTGGATGCATTTTTTCAGCCAGCGGGAGAAGCAGATCAAGCATGACAACAGCTTTCACATCACCGTTTTTAACAATATAGCCAATTTCATCAGGGGCATAGATTGGGTTAATAGGTATCACTGTTGCGCCAAGCCTTAAAGCGCCGTAGAAGCTTATGGCAAAGTGCGGCGAATTCCCCAGCAATAAGGCAATATGATCTCCTTTTTTCACTCCGAGCTTTTCAAGCCCGGATGCAAACTTTGTTACAGCACCATCAAGTTCAGCATATGAACTAGGCTGGTCCATAAAATAATAAGCCGTTTTGTCTGCCATCTTTGCTGCGGTTTCATGGAGTTGTTGAGTTAAATTCATTTCTCTTCCCCCTCCTCATGAATGAGTGGTCATTCATTAGAATTTTCTAAATATATTATATTGAAAGAAAGTTAAGGATACAAGAGGAAAGTTGATTAAAATAGAAAGACTGTGTAAAATTCAGCCGTTGATTTCCACTCCAGGCGCTACGCTTTCCGCGGGCGGTTCGGGAAGCCTCCTCGTCGCTAACGCTCCTGCGGGGTCTCCCCTGTCCCGCACTCCCGCAGGAGTCTTCGCGCCTTCCGCTCCAATCAACTAGTTACTAAATCAATCTAAATAAACTTTGACACTCCATATAGAAAAAGGACGTTCCCTCTCGAGAAACGCCCTTTTTTGAATTAATATATTAAATTTAAAAAATCGTCCTTTGTAATATTGCCAAAGTAATGCTTAATATCTACATCCTCCAGCGCTTTTTCCATTTCTGCTTTTTCATAGCGGATGCCAGTCAATTTATTTTCTATTTCGCTTACATCACCAACGCCAAAGAAGTCACCATAGATTTTGCAGTTTTCAATTTGTCCCTTTTCCACCTCAAGGCGAACATCAATCGACCCAACAGGAAATCGGTGAGAATGCTGAAGATTAAATTTCGGTGATTTACCGTAATTCCAATCCCAGTTCTGATATCTTTCCTGCGATAATTGATTAATTTTCTCCCAATCTTCATCTGTCAGCTTGTACTCTATTATTTGATCAGCACCGCCGAAAATATATTCTAGCAGGAGGGAACGGAATTGTTCCATTGAAATGCTTTCTTCAAGAAACTCAGAAATATTGGCAACACGGCTGCGAATTGATTTAATCCCCTTCGATTCAATTTTGTCCTTTTTAACTCTTAAAGCAGATACAACATTTTCAATTTCGGAATCCAGCATTAAGGTTCCATGGCTGAACATTCTTCCTTTTGTTGAGAATTGGGCATTCCCGGAAATCTTTCTTCCTTCGACAGTTAAATCATTCCGGCCGCTGAGCTCAGCATTGACTCCAAGTTTTTTTAATGCCTCGACAACCGGCTCCGTAAATTTGCGGAAATTATGAAAGCTTTCCCCGTCATCCTTTGTAATGAAGCTGAAGTTTAAATTCCCTAGATCATGGTAAACTGCACCGCCACCGGATAAGCGCCGCACCACATGAATGCCATTTTTCTCCACATATTCCGTATTAATTTCTTCAATGGTATTTTGATTTTTTCCGATTATAATCGAAGGCTCATTTATGTAAAAAAGTAAATACGTTTCGTTTATATCAAGGTTCTTTAAGGCATATTCTTCAATAGCAAGGTTAATTCTTGGATCATTGATCCCTTTGTTATCAATAAATAACATTTGGATTCGCTCCTTTAAAAGTCTTTAGACCACAAATAGGACGCTAGTTCAATAGGCCCGCTGTAAAATTCCGAAGCTTCTTTCTTTAGCTGTTCTAATTCTCCGTAATGCGGCAAGTGCGTAAGAAGCAGCTTTTTCACATTTGCATTATTTGCCAAGGTTCCTGCGTCAAAACTTGTCATGTGCCCTGCATTTTTACCGTCCTGGCTGCCGTAAAAATTACATTCACAAACTAATAAATCAGCATCCTTGCTGAATGAAACTAGCTGCTCTTTATAGGAAGTGTCACCGGTATAAACAAGAGACTTCCCATCAGCTTCAATTCTCATAGCATAGCATGGTACGGGGTGGTCCGTCTGTAAAAATTGTACATCAAAAGGACCAATTGTTAAAGTTTGAAGAGGCTGATAACCTATGCCTTTTGTAATATGTTTATAGGTAAGTTTAGAAAACTCATATTCATCTTCAAGATGTCCGTATATAGGAAGACATTCTGATTTACTCCCTAAAAAGCCCTGAATAAGTCTTGCATGCTGCAGCACACCGATATCTGCGGTATGGTCAGGATGATAGTGAGAAAGAATAACTGCATCCAATTCCTCCGGCTTCAGTACCTTTTGCATTTTTGAAAGTACACCGCTGCCATAGTCTATAGCTAACTTGAATCCATTATGTTCAAGCAAATATCCTGTGCTTGCCTCATCTGCTTTAGGATATCCTCCCCAATAACCTATTACTGTGAATTTCATATCCATCCCCCTTGTCCTATTACACCTATTTCTAATATACCCAAAACAGCCTATTTTTTCATTTTTTTCATTTTGTATTGAAACAGTTATTGACACAGTGATTCTGTTATAATACAATAAAAACAATAAATAATTAAATTAATCAAACAATTTGCTAGGGGGAAGGCAAAATGATTCAGAACATTCTAGACTTCTTTAGAAATTTACCGGCAAAACAGTGTACAGAATGCGGAAAATCAATTGAGGAGCAGCACGAATGCTACGGCAATAAATGTGATCATTGCCTTGGAGTCAAAGATATCTAATTATTTCTAACGTAAAAGACCAGCCAGGAAATAACCCGGCTGGTCTTATTTTTATTCTGCAGCTGTTACAGTCATACTGCTATATTGTTTCTTATGCTTGATTGTAAGATAAGCGATCGTACCTGCAATAAAGATAATAGTAAAGATCCCCAATATTCCTGCATTATGCCACATAAAGCTGAAATCCCCGCTTGATATAGCAGCCTTAAAGCCTGAAACGGTATATGTCATTGGCAGAAATGCATTTATCGGCTGTAAAGGCTCCGGAATGAGTTCAAGCGGGAAAGTGCCTGCGCTTGTAGTTAATTGCAATATCAAAATGATAATAGCAACAAAACGTCCAGGATCTGCCATTGTCGTAACAAGGAACTGAATTAATGTGATAAAAGTCAAGCTTGTTATAATGGCAAACACGATAAACAGCGGCACACTTTGAACCTCGATCTTCAATCCTTCAAGCAAAATAAACACAGCAAGCAAGGCCTGAATGACACCAATACCTAGTATAATTAAAAACTTGCTTGCAAACCAGCTAAAGCCGCTCTTCGGCACCGCCGCTGGCTCTCGTAAAGGAAACACAATAGAAATAAGCAATGCACCTACAAAAAGACCTAATGATAAGAAGTAAGGAGCAAATCCTGTACCATAATTTGGCACTTCATGTATCTTCTCATTATCAACTTTAACTGGACCTGCCATCATACTATAAGTTTTATCGTCCGCATGTACTGCAGAAGCCTTATCCGCTCCTTCAGATAATTTATCAGCTAATTCCTTGGAACCCTCTTCTAATGCAGAGTTTCCATCAGCTATTTTTTTGGCGCCGTCTTTAAGCTGAGCAGTCCCGTCTGTCATTGCACTGGAACCGTCCCCTAGCTGGCCTAGGCCTTTTTCAAGCTCAACAGTACCATTAGCCAGCTTGTCTGCACCTGCTTTTGCTTCAGCAAACTTTTGTCCAAAAGTTTGCATGCCCGCAACAAAGTCAGCCTCTCCTTTTGATATTTCATTCACCCCATCTTGAAGCTGAATGCCGCCTTGAGCAAGCTCTTTTACCCCCTGCTGAAGCTGGAGCTGGCCAGTATTAAGCTCGCCGATCTTGCCAGCTAATTCTGAGCTTCCGGAAGCCAGCTGTCCGGCTGAGCCCGCAAGCTGATCCGTGCCGTTCTTCAACTGGTTTAATACTGCCTCAAGTTCTGCCCTTTGCGCAGAATCTGCAGGCATTTGGCTGATAACACCTTTAAGCTGCTCCTGCAGCTGTGCCATTCCTCCGCTAACCTTCTGAGCCTCAGTCTGCCATGCTTGCAGTGATGCAGTGAGGTTATTCGCTCCTGCCTCAATTTGCTCAGTTCCTGCAACAATTGCCGGAACTTTTTCATTCATTGTTTGAATTCCCGCATTGGCCTTAGAAACTCCGGCAGCCAGCTGATCATGGCCGGATTTTAATCGTGTGGATGCATCCTCAAGCTGTTGATGTCCATCTTGAAGCTGGCCAAGTCCTGCAGCTAGGTTCGCTGCACCTGTGTTTAATTCCTTAGATCCGTTACTTACCTTCCCTACACCCTCATTAAATTCAATAGACTTTTGTGCTAATAGAGCTAGTTTTTCGTGCAAGGCTGAAGAACCGTCTTTCAGCTGCTTTGCCCCATCATTTATTTTCGAAGCCCCATCGGTCGCTTGCCCAATTCCATCTGCCACATCAGTGATTTTATCAAACATGGTTTCTGCATAGGTTTCAGTCACTTTCTCTGAGAGTGAGGCTTTTATTTTTTCCATAGCTGTTTCGCCAATTTGAGCTGATAGGAAATTAGCACTCTCGTTTGGCACATAGACCAATTTGAGCTTTTCGGGATTTTCATCCATTAAGGTTGTTGCATTATTGGAAAAGTTCTCTGGAATTTCGATCAGCATATAATACTTTTGATTATTTAGCCCCTCATAAGCATTGTTTTTGTCGACAAATTTAAAATTAAAGTCACTGCTTTCCTTCAGTTTGTCAATCAGTTCATCCCCAAGCTTAAGTTCCTTTCCTTCGAAGCTTGCACCATGATCTTCATTGACAACAGCAACGGGCAGATCATCCATATGTGCATATGGATCCCAGAACGCCCAAAGAAACATGCCGCTATAAAGAACTGGAATGAAGAGAATGGCGATAATTGGGATAAGAAGCTTTTTATTTTTAAAGATCGCCATTAATTCATTTTTTAAAAGGTTATTTTTCAAATTACAAACGCCTCCTAAACAACTGACTGTTTTGTTCATTTAGTCATTTAATGGGGAAAAATAAGGATTATCGATTATTTTGATAATCCTGTAAAGATATATTGTTCGATTAGATTGGCGATTTCTTCTTTATCCAGCGGCTCATGCCCCTTTTCCCAGTCAAAAATCAGCGCGATATACAGCTTTAGCATCACAAATGCCGTCAGCTCGGGATCACAAGGCTTGATTTCCCCTTTATCAATCGCATTTGAGATTTTCCTTTTTAAGAAGTGAATAATCTCCCTCTCTAGTTTTTGCATGACGTCCATGACTGCTGGTGTCCCCATTTCCTTTTCCTCTTGGAAAAGCTTAATGGTCAGCTGATGACGAATGCGGAACTCCAGCATCCGATATAATCCTTGATGGACCTTTTCCCGAAAGGATAAAGATGGATCAATCGCTTCATCCGCAGCCTGTTTCATTTCATTTATTAAAGTTGTAATAATTTCATCGAACAGCTCTTCCTTATTTTTGAAAAAGTTATAAATTGTCCCTTTTCCAACATTGGCTATTTTCGCTACCTGATCTATAGTCGTTGCTTTATACCCAAATAATGTGAAAGATTTTGTTGCTGCATCAATAATTTGCTGCTTCCGATCGATTGCCAATTCTCTCGCCCCTTAAATAATTGACCAAATGAACATTTTGGTCACTTTGTACAATAGATAATTTATCACAATTGCTGAATGAGCGCAAGAAAAAAACTGTCACAATGACAGTTTTTCATTTATTATTTGTTTTCTAGTCTTTTCAGAACAACAGTTGCCAATGCATCGATGAATTCTGGCTGGTCGTTCGGCATTGGCGGCCGGTAATAGCTTGCTCCAATCTCTTCGGTAACAACCTTACATTCATAGTCATTATCATATAATACTTCCAAATGATCAGAAACGAATCCTACAGGTGTAAAGACAAATGCCTTATACCCTTCTTTTTCAAACAGTTCCCTCGTTAAGTCTTGCACATCCGGTCCAAGCCACGGCTCAGGCGTATTTCCTGCACTTTGCCAGCCCACTGCATAGTCTTTAACATCTGCCTGACTGGCAATTAGTTCAGCCGTTTCCTTTAGCTGCTCTGGATAAGGATCACCCAATTGCAGGATTTTTTCCGGCAAGCTGTGAGCAGAGACAATTAACACTGACTTTTCTTTCTCTTCTGCTGGCATGGCTTCAAAAACGGCCTTGACACGGTCTGCCCAATAGGTAATAAATTTCGGCTCTTTGTACCAGCTTTCAACTGAATGAATAACTGGTCCGCCTAATTTTTCTGCCTCTTCCTTTGCCCGGCCATTATAGGATTTGACGCTGAATGTTGAAAAATGCGGGGCCAAAACGAGGCTGACAGCTTCCTTAATTCCATCCTCATGCATTTGTTTAACAGCATCTTCAATAAATGGCTCGATATGCTTTAACCCAATATACATCTTAAATTCGTATTCATCCTGAATGCTATTTAAATGGTCTTCAAGCCCTTTTGCCTGATCTTCGGTAATTTTCGCTAACGGAGAAATCCCGCCAATTGCTTCATATCTTCTCTGCAAGTCTTCGAGCATTTCTGGAGAAGGCTTTCTTCCGTGACGAATATGTGTATAATACCTTTCCACATCTTCTTCTTTGTAAGGCGTCCCGTAAGCCATCACGAGCAAGCCCATCTTCTTTTTTTCCAAAATATCCACCTCAATCTATTGTCCTTTTACTGCTCTTACTTCCCTAAAACAGAGGAAGAATAGTCATGGACAAATGCTGTTAATCTTTTTAATGTATCAGGATTTACCTCTGGAAATACACCATGTCCTAAATTAAATATGTATCCTGGCTTTTGCATGCCTTGATCAAGGATCGCCCTTGTTTTTTCTTCAATCACATTCCAAGGTGCTAATAAAATAGCTGGATCCAGATTCCCTTGAATAGCCTTTGTTATGCCCTTTTCCCTTGCCTCACTGATTGGGAGCCTCCAGTCTAAGCCAACTACATCTAATGGGAGGTCATTCCATTCTAGAGCAAGGTGGCTTGCTCCGACGCCAAACATAATAAGCGGAACATTTTCCTCTTTTAAGCTTGTAAAGATTTTGGTCATAACAGGCTTAATAAACGTGCGGTAATCCTCCACATTTAAAGCTCCTACCCATGAGTCAAATATTTGAATGGCTTTTGCACCAGCCTTAATTTGTGCTTTTACATAGGTGATGGTCATTTCAGCAAGCTTGTCCATCAAGGCATGCCAGCTTTCAGGGTCGGCGTGCATGAAGGACTTCGTTTTATTATAATTTTTTGATGGCCCGCCTTCAATCATATAGCTTGCAAGCGTAAATGGAGCGCCAGCAAAACCGATAAGCGGAACATCTAATTGCTGCTGTGTTAGAATTTTAATTGTTTCTAATACGTAGGGAACATCTTCTTCAGGATGAATTTCTCCCAGTCTATCAACATCCGCTTTTGAGCGGATTGGGTTAGAAATAACGGGGCCCACTCCTGACTTTATCTCTACTTCTACCCCCAATGATGGAAGCGGTGACATAATATCTTTATATAAAATAGCGGCGTCATTATTATACTGATCAACCGGCAATTTAGTGACATAGGCACAAAGCTCTGGCTGATGGGTGATTTCAAATAATGAGTATTTTTCTTTGATTGCACGGTACTCTGGCTGTGACCTGCCTGCCTGGCGCATATACCAAACAGGTACATAGTCCGTCTTCTCCCCTCTTGCTGCCTTAAGCAATGTATCATTAATCATTCGTTCCATTTAATATCCACCTTTCAAAAGACTGTCTGCTTAACATTGTAATATATATATAATAGAAATTAAAATTTTCCATCTTCACATCCTCATTAACTTTATCTTTTTGCCAGCATGTTGTATAGCTTGAGATAAGAAATGTCGAAAATTTGACGAATTTATCTGAGAATCAAGGTTAGAATTTTAAAAAGAGGTGATATAAATGAACATCTATTTGACAAGCGGCACGTTTGACTTTTTGCAAAAAATAAAAGAAAAACATCCAAGTGAGACAATGGTCCTCATGCAAAATAATGAAACATCTGTCCTTTTGCATGAAACACCGAAAAAGACAGTCTTTGGCGCACCGCGTTCCTATCAGGTTCTTGAATCCCTGGGAAGCTTAGTACAAGCAGGATTTGCTTCAATGAGACATATTCCGGTAACAGATGAAGAACGTCCAGTTTTTGAGCACCGCTTTAAAAACAAGGAAAGCATATTTCAAGCGTTAAGCGGTTTTATAGCTCTTAGGGTTCTTCGTCCCGTAAAGTCTAATACGTATATTATTTTCACCCTTTGGAACAGTGAAAAGTCATATAAAGAGTGGGAAGACTCAAAGGCGCATGAGAACCTATTTAATAATCTCGCCTCAGAATCATTACAGGCGCAAATGTTTATGGGCAAATCCTATGTATCATCGTATTATCTTCCCAGTGAAGAAAAGGATGAGTAAGCTCCTCATCCTTTTTCCTTTTGATTGAGCTTTTCCCTCATCAGTTCATATACTGCCATCCAGATCACACACCAGATCCAGCCTGCAGCAAAGCCAGATGCAATATCTGATGGATAATGCACCTGCAGCACGATGCGGCTGATTCCCATAGTCAAAATAATTAAGAAAGCAAAGAAGGCAACAGTCCATTTTAATCCCTTAGAGTTAAGATAGACGATAATCACAAAGGCAATCATGGTATATACAATCATGCCCATCATCGCATGTCCGCTGGGAAAGCTTAAGCTTTTCACAGAAACTAAATGTTCTATATCTGGGCGCGGTCGTCCTATCCAATCTTTAAGCAGCTTATTTAATAAATAGCCAAAGGCAACAGCAAACACATAAACAGCCATTCCTATATAATCCCTCTTTAAAAGCCAAAGAAGAACAACCACTATCAATGAAATGAAGCCAATTCCTTTCGCAGACCCCAGTATATTTAAACTTTTAAAAAAAGGATATGAGCCTTCGTGAAAAATATTAGTTATAAAAGAACTGATTGCGGTATCAAAACCTAAAGGTCCACCTACTAAAACAGCAGCAAGCAGCCAAACAAAAATAATGGCGGCTAAAAAAACGAAAAAGTAAACAGTTTTTGATTTTCTAATTTCCAAATTGAATAACCTCTCTTAATTTGATGTTTCTGTAAAATTTGGCCGCTGATCCCCCAGGAGTCTACGTGCCTTCGGTTCCAATCAGCTAAGCGGTTAAAATCAGCATAGGCTATAACACAGCCAATTTAATAAATGTTATAATAATCACAAAATAAAGATAACGGGTGATGCGTATGCTAAAAAGCTTATATTCGAAATTAGAAGATAGCTACGAAGAAATGGTTTCCATTAGACGGTATTTGCACCAGCATCCGGAGCTATCCTTTAAAGAGGAAAAAACAGCCAAATATATTATATCCTATTATGAGATTTTAGGAATTGAAGTTAAAGGAAATGTTGGGGGAAATGGAGTTGTTGCCAAAGTCTATGGTGCAAAGCCAGGCAAGACGGTTGCTTTACGGGCTGATTTTGATGCCCTCCCCATACAGGATGAGAAGGATGTTCCATATAAGTCACTTGTCCCTGGAGTCATGCATGCATGCGGCCATGATGGCCATACCGCCACATTACTGGTCTTGGCAAAAGCCCTTCATGAAATGCGCGATGAACTTGAGGGTACATTTGTCATGATCCATCAGCATGCAGAAGAATATGCACCAGGCGGGGCCATCTCAATGATTAAGGATGGCTGCCTCGATGGTGTGGACGTAATCTTTGGCACCCATTTATGGGCAGGCGTACCAACAGGGACGGTTCAGTATCGCGTAGGACCATTTATGGCTGCTGCTGATCGTTTTGAAATAACCATTCAAGGCAAAGGCGGCCACGGGGCTCAGCCGCACAAAACAAAAGATGCCATCTTGACTGCTTCACATCTGGTTGTTAATTTGCAGCAAATTGTCTCAAGAAGGGTGAGCCCGGTTGATTCGGCTGTTGTTTCTGTCGGATCATTTATTGCTGATAATGCTTTTAACGTCATCGCTGATAAAGCAGTCATCGGCGGAACAGTCCGTACCTTTAATGATAAGACAAGAGCATTTATTGAAAAGGAAATTGAGCGGATTGTCAAGGGAACATGCCTGACCTCTGACAGTTCATTTGATTACAAATATATAAGAGGTTATCCAGCAGTTGTGAATCATAAAGAGGAGACGGAGTACCTGGTTAAATGTGCGCAAGAGATTGAAAATGTCTTACACATTGAGGAAACCGAACCTGAAATGGGCGGCGAGGATTTTGCCTACTATCTGCAGCATGTAAAAGGAACCTTTTTCTTTACCGGAGCAAGACCTGAATTTATAGAAGAGAACTACCCTCACCACCACCCAAGATTTGATATTGATGAAAAAGCGATGCTAATTGCAGCAAAAACACTTGGTTCAGCAGCACTCAACTGGAACCATAAATAGAAATACAAAGGACAAGGATCTTGATTTGCATCCTTGTCCTTCCTATCTTTATTGAAGTCTTTTTTGGATATAG
>Ga0182742_1000804_pt1 | contig 45485 bp, 47 predicted proteins | sample eDN5th37CBELigMG_FD_128880 | JGI IMG/M metagenome (GOLD analysis project Ga0182742, IMG submission 128880) | Enriched Miracle-Growth compost microbial communities from Emeryville, California, USA - eDNA 5th pass 37_C BE-Lig MG (version 2)... ... | reverse complement strand
ACATTCTTACAATCAAATCTGATAATCCAATACATCTGGAATGTACTTGCGTGTATCTTTGTAATTAAATCCTTTTTCTTTTAGCATCTTCTCTAATGATAAGTTAATCGATTCTTTATAATTGCTTCCCCATGCGGCTTTATTGACTTTATCACGTACAGAACCTTTCATGTTTACAAATAAGAAAGTGATCTTTTCTTCTTGATAATATTCAATCAGTTCACCTAGTGTATCAACGGAGATGGTGTCGATGTCATTGACACCGGACATGTCGATCAACACCCATTTGGCATCTGGTTTCCGACGAAGAAATTCCTTTATTTTTTCGTCTAACACGGAACTGTTGGCAAAATGTAAGGAAGAATCAATGCGAACCAATAACACGTCTTCAAGAGTATTCGCTTCAGGGTAGCGTGACACATTACGAAAAGCTTTTTTACTTTCTAGATAGCCTAGCTCAACAATATTGAGGTGTGTACTGCGCATTAAAATCAAAATCAGCGTAAAAATTGTCCCAAGTAAAATGCCCCATTGAATTCCGACGATTAACGTAATCGTAAAAGTTGTCACCCATGTCCAACCTTCAAATGGATTTACCTGAAACAAATGCTTCACTTCAGTTAAATCGACTAATTTATAAACCGATACAATGATAATCGCAGCAAGCACCGCGTAAGGTAAATAGTAAAAAAACGATGTAAAGAAAAGGATGGTCATCAAGACCAGAACGCCCGTAACGATAGATGTTAATTGACTCTTCCCACCAGATTCTTTATTTACAGCCGTTCGCGAAAAGCTCCCACTGACAGGATAAGAATGGAAACAAGCTCCAATTAGGTTAGCAAGCCCTAATGCTTTTAGTTCTTGATTCGGATAAATTTTATACTTCGCTTTCCGGGCGATGGCTTTGCTAATCGCAAGCGACTCCATAAAACTAATGATGGCAATCGTTAGCGCCATCGGCCATAACATTCGAACCGTTTCAAACGTCAAAGATGGAAGGTCAAATGACGGCAAGCCGTTTGGTACGTCACCAACAATGTCAACCCCTTTATCGTCTAAGTGGAAAAATGAAACAAAGACAATCGAGACAATCACGAGAACAAAAGCACCAGGAATTCCTTTGATTCTTTTTAAACCAAGAAGCAACAAAATGCTGCCGATCGCTATCAAGAATGTGTACGGATTCAACTCTTGAACATGTTTGACGAGTTCAATCAACAAAAGATGGATTTGCAAGTGATTCGGAACCTCAATCCCTAACAAATGCTTAAACTGGCTCATTCCAATCACAATCGCCGCAGCTGATGTATAGCCATTTAACACGGAATGAGGGATGAATTTAACAATAAAGCCAACCTTCAAAAGCCCAAATACCAGCTGGATTCCGCCGACCAAAAGCGTCAGGGTAAGCACAAGCGAAAGATAACTGGCCGAATTTGGTTCGGCATACACCGAAACACCTGTAAACACTAGGAGAGAAGTGGTCGCAACCGGGCCAATCGACAGATGCTTGGAAGACGCAAACCAAGCGTAAAGAAAAAGCGGAATTATTGAAGCATACAAGCCCATCACAGGCGGTAGGCCAGCGAGCATCGCATAAGCCATCCCTTGTGGGACTAGCATGATAAAAATGGTGAACCCGGCTAACACATCGTTTTGGACATTATTTCGATTCAGGTTGGTGAATTGATTTGGAAAATGTAGAATTTTGTTGCTCATCACAAATCCCTTCTATAAAATGTTTTTTATTAAAGTAAATTGCCTAGAAACTGTAAGATTCAGTATGCAGAATCAGAGGTTAGAAGGTATTTAGAAACTATATTAATAGGAAAAAAATTTTTTATCTGTTTCCATCATAGCATGACTTTAGATTTGTTCATAGGTAAGGGAGCGGAACTTTAGAACCTAATTGTTGTCAGAAACAAATGGGGGAAGGGAAAAATCTAATAAAATCTCAATATAGTCTAGAAGTATCATAAGCAATACAAAGATGGTACTAAAAGAGAATGGTAGATGGGCTCAAACTTTTAACGAGTACAACATTAAGGGGATACCTTGATTGGTATTCCCCATAAGCTAAAAATTTAATTATCGGGCATTTGGAAAGACTCGTTGCACCATTTCCGTAAATTCATCAACTAATCCTTTTACGGGCTTGCCTTCTCGAATTCGATCGCCGAAGTCTCCCATACGGTCTACGAAATCAGGGTTACTAGACACATAAACATGATCAATGTTCTCGTCAGTGGCTTTTACCTGGTCGGCAATTCTCGTTTCCACTTCTTCTCGTAGCTCGCCTTTAGGCTCATCATCTAAAATTACGGCAACATACGCATTTTTATCAGTCACAATGACATTGGAGTGACGGACTTCTGATAAATTTTCAACTTTATGCTCTGCTTTTTCTGAAATTCGTATTTTTTCCTCATCTTTCCGACTTTCTACGTTTTGTACTTTTGCCTTGTCTTCCTTCTTCTTATCGTCTTCTTTGGCATCATCTTTTCCGCCACATCCCGCAACAATCAAAATGGCAAGTATAAAGATGGACAAAAGTTTCATAAACTTCATCTATATTCACTTCCTCCGTTTTTTCTTTACTTCTTCATTAGAATGACCTGTGAAGTATTTTTTATGTGAAACGGTAGGGAATGAGCGCCATTTTTGGATTGTAGGAGAGGGATGAATATAAAAAATAACGCCTCAGATTGACCTGAGCCGTTTATCATAATATTACAGATTGGATACCGTTTGCTTCTGGTGAATTTCATCATCCTCTTGTGTAGAATGACGTTCAATCGGTGCGCGTTTATGGTAACGACCGAGAATGGTGGTCATCATAAAGATGGCAATCGCTGAATAAATCACTTGGACGATCCCAAAAACAATTAAAGCGGATGCGACAATAAGGATATCCGTCAAAAACATTGTTTTTCCAGGATTAATCCCAAAGCGTTTATCGAGGAAAATGCAAAGCATATTAAATCCACCCAGTGAAGAACCTTCTCTAAATAGAAAAATCAATCCAAAGCCAATAATTGAACCGCCAACAATCGCTCCTATCAGCGGATGAGGCAATTCAAACGAAAACATCAGCGCAAGCGTATCCGACATGGCCGACATAATGCTGACACTAATAAAACTTCGAATGGTAAACAATATTCCTAATTGAGAAATCGCTAAAAAGTAAAAAGGTAAATTGATGGTGAAAAACAATACACCGAACGAAACACCTGTTAAATGTTGCATCACAATTCCTAGACCAGCTGTACCGCCAATGACTAAATCGGAAGCCGTTAAAAACTGAATCCCGATGCTAACACATAAACAGGAAAACAAAATCCACATCCATTTTTTTATGTAATACATTATGGTAACCCCTCAATTTGAACTGTCTATATTCAACTTTTTTATATTACAATAAAATCCAATGTAAATGTGGAAAAATAGAAAAATTAATATGAAATTTTTCGGCCATGCCACGCCCCAGCGAGGTTTATTCTTATGATGGGGAGGGGGTTTGAAACTTTTGCTTTGTAAGCAAAATCGATGCCATTAATCCCAGCTCTAATGTATTCATAAACCAAGGGGCTCTGATCCAAATCCCGAACACACCGGCTATCAACATGAAAAGCACACCTGACAATAGCCATGGGTTGTGACGTTTCCTTGCTAAAAGAAAACCAACAATCGCAAGAACGAGTGTGACTGTGATAACCATAACGGGATTATGTGAACTAGCGACATTCTCATAACTAAGAGTTCCTTTCTCCCATTTTGGTTTAAGTTCAAGCCCTCGAACGGAGGTAATAAATTCATATACGATTAAACCGAGGGTTAACAGGAAAGCGAACAATTTCCAAAAATTCCTTTTAGCCCAAGCGAAATCAGCTCTAATACTCATGCTCCAAGCAAATAGTATGAGGAGGGGAGTAAATAACGCGTGCAGCCAAAAACGGGCAGTGTTTAATTGTTCAAGAGCACTTCCTTCCCCAATAAACTTGCCAGCAGCTAAGACGAAATTATCATAAATCAAAGCTAGAACAACGAGCAAAATAACATTGCTAAGGTGAAAAAAAACCTGTTTCTTTCCCAAAGCAACACCCCATATGAACAAACCTAGATAACAGAAGGAGAGGAGGAAAAACATAATAGAATTCACTGGTGCACCTCCTTTTTCTTTATTGTCACCTAAAAATTTTAAGTATAGTCGACATTCATGTTTCGTACGAGAAACGGACAAAAAGAAGGGAGGCAATCAATCCGATTGCCTCCCGTTATGTATAATTTTTCCTCTAATTAACCATGTTTACTCTTCTACAAATTCAGGAAAATTGTTTTTAATAAACGTTTTCTCTTCATCTCGACTTAAGACACCATATGCTTTGCCGATTTGACCATCTTGTAATTCCCAGAAAAAGTTGTGATCAGAATCAATTGTATCAAACCACCCGTTTTTCCATTTATCGGCAATTTCTAGCATTTTTTCTTTATTTGGAAAAGAACTGTTCAATACAAGATCATAAACTTGATTTATGGTATCCTCTACCATTGGGATGGCTCCGTGTTTCTTTTCGGCTCTAACTTTTTGATGAGTCATTTTGTGCATAACATCGATAACTTCGGCTTCCGTAGAATCTTCAGCTAAGCCCGTATCATATTCAATCCCACCAATGAATCCAGTTTGTTCCGCACTTTCTTGGGCCGCTGCTTCTTCTGCAGCCTGTTTCGCTTCTTCCTCTTGTTGTTTTTCCAATAACGCCATGCGTTCTTCTTGTAACTGTTGTTTCTTTTGTTGTTCTAGTTCATATGCACGAGCATTTTCATTCATTTTGTAGACCACAAAAGCCCCAATCAGTAAGACTAGAACAAGACCACCTAAAATCAATGGAAGCTTAGAACTCTTTTCTTTTTTTAATTCCGTTTTCATATACCTACAACCTCTGTTTCTTCTTTTAATTCAAATCACCTAGCATTAGGGCAACAGACCTAGACATTCATTCTCCATTTTATACTAAAATTCGGGTACAATGGTAATAATTTGAATCATCGAAAATTCTCTGCTTATGAATAATGTGTGGGGAGTATTACCGTTGATAAACCAATTCACATGTTTGGGTCTTTGCTTCGGTATACAAATTCCGCTCATTTTAATCTTCTTGTACATATACTCTATCGTCTAATATAATAGGGGATTTTTCAATGAAGTCTTTAGAAAATAAAATCGCTATTGTAACAGGCGTCGGCCGTCTTAAAGGGATTGGTGCTGCTATTTGTAGAGAGTTTGCTCATGCGGGGTTGTGATCTCTTCTTCACTTATTGGAGTGAATATGACCAACAGATGCCGTGGCATGTGGACCAAAAGGAACCCATGCTATTAAAAGAAGAATTGATGAAAAAAGGTGTGAATGTATCTTGCCTTGAGTTGGATTTATCTCAAAGATTGGCACCTGAGAACCTACTTAAGAGGGTAATTGAACAAATGGGGGATCCGGATATCTTGATTAATAATGCAGCTTATTCATTGAACAATGATTTTATGAACCTGACACCAGAAGGTCTAGATCAACATTACAATATCAATGTCCGTGCTACGACACTTTTAAGTTGTGAGTTTGCTAAAAATTTTAAAAAGAAATCAGGGGGTAGAATCGTCAATCTCACTTCCGGTCAGTTTCAAGGACCGATGCCTGGTGAATTGGCGTATGCAATAACAAAGGGAGCCGTCGATGCGTTCACCATCACACTAGCGGCTGAACTTGCTCCACTCGGAATTACAGTGAATGCCCTTAATCCAGGTCCTACTGATACCGGATGGATGACAGAGGAAATCAAAGCTGAGTTGAGACCCCCAAGTTTCCATTCGGTAGAATTGGCGAACCGAAAGATGTTGCCAGAACAATCAAATTCCTCGTGAGCAAAGACGCCGATTGGATCACAGGACAAATTCTTCATTCTGAAGGTGGATTTAAACGATAAGTCTCTAAGGAGCTCAGAGCCAGAATGATTTATATACAGAGGAGTGGGGCAAGCCAAACTAGATAATCATAGTCTACTTTGGCCTTTGTTTCACTTTATAAGATTCCCGCAATCATTAGGTGAATCGCTTATACCAAAACATCAATTTCCCAGTCTCATTGTCCCATCACTTCTTTTACCTTTTTCACGACCGAATGAATGGTCAATCGATGAAACGAAATAAGTTTTCCTTTAAAAACAACAGAATAGATTCCATAGGGAGTAGGAGCTAACTTCATTAATTCTTCTCTGTTTTTCAAATCAATGATTTTGACATCAATCCCTAATTGCTTTGCACCTGCGATGATATTTTCGGTTGCTACTTCTACATAAGGGCATTGAAAAGAGCGGATGATGGTCAGATCATGAAATTGATTCAATCTTTCTTCCCAATTTGTCGGGAAGCTAGGGAGTGGGGTACGAGAATCAAAATGATAAACAAGTAATTCAAAATGATAGGGGGCTGTGTCTATCAATTGAAAATCATTTTTTATAAAAATCTCCTTGCTTGGTGTCCAAGACGTTTGAGGATTGGTGACCACAACTATGCCTCGCTTAGACTGGCTTTTTGCATCGTGTAGGCATTGCTGAATTAGTTTCGTTCCGTATCCTTTTCCAGTTTCACTTACCCACAAGCAATGGATAACCAAATAATCCTCCGCATGAACGACTCGAGAAGAAGACTCTGCTACTGTGTATTCTATAAAACCGACCTGTTTTTTGTTTTCCATTAATTGAATGTACTTTAAACCTTCTTCGAATCTCTCATTTAACCATTTATTTTTCTGAATGTATCCATGCGATTTTTTCTTGCTTCTAAGACAATAACTCCCCATGCCTTTCAAGATTTCCGTATTAAGCTCCACCATTTGCATATCAGCCAAAAATATTCTCTCCCTTTATTTGAATTATTGTATGATTGATATCTGCACTTACTAAGAGTTCTCTAATATAAGAAAATTCTACTTTTTTGATTCTATTATAATGGTAATGGTAGTCAGGGCAAACAGTAACTAGCTCAGTCATGTGAACTCAAATTGACCCTTGTATTTTTTAATAATCTTGAGTTTTAAAAAATAATTCTATGTCTTATGTTCACTTTCCCATTGGTTAAGAGTCTAATAGAAGAAAAGGAGGGGAGTAATGAATCGGAATGATGAAATGATGATGGTCTTGCAAGAAAAAACCGTAACGATTTTTAAATATCTCATTAAAATCGGGGCCAATCCTCGCGATGCGGAAGATATTGTTCAAGAAGCACTCTATAAATTATTTTTATACATTGATTCCGTTGACCCTGACAAAGCATATAGCTGGCTGTTTCGCGTTGCAGTCAATCAATATTATGATTTGTGCCGCAAACAGAAGCGCGAAGTATCTTTTTCTTTTGAGAACATGGAGTTTGTCGATGAATTGTTTTTACCTGAAGAGTATATCGAACAGATGGAGATGGAAAAAGAGATTCAGCATCTCCTAGATCAGTTGTCACCCTTACATAAACAATTGATTTTACTCAAATATGTCCTTGGCTATAGTTATGAAGAAATCGCTGAAATGCTAGATTTGAACCCTGGTACGTTAAAAACCTATTTATATCGTGCAAGACAATCTTTTAAAGACTTGTATCGAAAGGAGAAGGAAAAACATGAATGAAACCAATAAACACAACAAGGAAAAGGAGTTAGACGATTTATTTTCGGGGAATTCTAAGAACAATCTGACAAAAGTAGTAAAAAAGGCGAAAAGAATGACCTTCCTTCGAAATGTAGCGATCACTTTAGGGGTCATACTGGTACTGAGTATCCTTTTAAGCTATACCTGGCTTTCCATCATGCGTAATAATGAACAACAAGCTATAGATGACATTGTAATTTTTAACCGTATCACCGACCCGAATGTGGAGCTTTTAGGAAGTCAGAGTGAATCAAATGGGGTATTTGAGGGGCTTCTAACGTTTAGTCGCTACAAAGAAGTCGAAGGAATTCCGGTTAATTGGAGTGATGACGTGTTTACTTATAGCTTATTTGGCGGTGTCAGCCGTCTAGTAGGGGACCATGCTCCGATTCAAATTCAAGACCAAAAAGATGGGCTCATTCGCTATTATGACCGTGAAACGAAACAGAGAATGCTTCATTTTTATCATCCAGAAATTCAATATTCGCAAATACGTCAGGACCTAAGGATGATTGGTGATTTTTCGGATGATACCTTGCTTGAGGTCGGATTATCTTTTAATAAAGCTTATACAGTAGAAGAAGTAAGAGAAGCGATTCCTGATTCCCTTTCACTTAAATGGTATTGGGTTGATACGTATTCTGATTCAGAAATTAAAACGACAAATCAACTAGAAAAGACAACAGAATTAGCAACGGAAATATACGGATTTGCGGAAGATCCTACGGACCCTAAAAATAGTGTAAAAAACTTTGTTTCAGATGTAAAAATGGGCTTGGAGAGGGAAGATGGAAAATATTTTGGAGAGTTCACACGGATCAATAACAATTTGAGAGGAGATTCAGCCGTATTATCAGATGCAGATGTTAAAATCAGCGGTGCGGTCGTAACTGGAACCGCAGTCGATGTCGCGCTTTTACAAGATGTAGAGATGGTTCGCGCATCTGTGCTAGGTGTTGCGGTGAACTCATATTAATGATTTTTATGAGGACTCAGAAGACGACGAGCCCAACGCTGACCTGTTTAGCAAGGACGATTTGACATTAATGGCAGCGGAACATTAGTGGTACAAGGCCATTATAATAACGGTATTGCCTCTAAAGATGAATAAAAAAATCACAAGTGGGCAAATCCAAATTCATGCAGTAGACTATGCCTTAATGGGGCGTGACCTCTTAGCCATAAAAGCAGGAACTTTCAAATTATCCGCAGGTCTCTCGGGAGAAATCAATTGAGCATTTAATCGCCAACCATGCTAAAAAACATACGGTTAAATCAAAATCTATGATGCCTGGAAATGATTATGAAGTCACGAATGAGGTTGGTTTCAAAGACAATGACATGAGTTTCCTTACGAATTTATCCACCATTGATGGCGTTCAATCGGCAATCATGTAAATTTATTCCCTGTAAACTCAGGTTTATTCTCTCAATGCTATCTTTATTCCCTGTACGGAGAATAAATACTGTATAGGGTATGATATACATAATAAAGTTCTACCCTGAAAAAAACAATTTCCTTTACTAGTAACCTCTTAACAAAAACAAACCACCCTATAAGTAGGGTGGTTCAGTTTTGTTAGGAAGTTTGTTTTAACTTTTCACGTTTATGATCATTCTTTTTTCCAAGATCATGTCGTACTTCTTTGTAGAAAGAAACTCCCATCAACAGCATGACAAAAGAAAATGGAAGAGCTGCAATGATTAACATATTCTGTAGTCCTTGGGTTCCTCCAAAATAAACAATAATGGCTGCCATTGCGGACATCGCAAGGCCCCAGACAATTTTCACAGAATTGGCAGGGTTTAAAGAGCCACCCGTAGTGAGCATCCCTAGTACAAATGTAGCAGAGTCTGCGGAAGTGATGAAAAAGATGGCAATTACCGCGATGGTCAGGAGAGACATGAATTCACCTAAAGGATAATGTTGCAAAACTCCAAACGTCGTTGTTTCAAGAGATAAACTTGATATCAGTGCGACTCCGTGTTGTTCGATATTCAATGCCGAAACCCCAAAAACGGAGAAAAAGATAAAGCATACGAGCGCAGGGACAAATAGGACCCCAAGCATAAACTCTTTTATCGTCCGTCCTTTCGAGATTCTTGCAATAAAAATCCCTACAAACGGTGCCCAAGAAATCCACCATGCCCAATAAAAAATGGTCCAATTGTCAATCCACGTACGTCCCTCCGCATTTAACGGTGCGATACGGAAACTCATATCAAAAAAGTTTGCAATATAGCTTCCTATTGTATGTGTAAACATGTTTAGGATATATAAAGTAGGTCCAACTATAAATAACATGATTAATAGAAGAAATCCTAGTCCCATATTGATATTGCTTAAATATTTGATCCCCTTGCCGATCCCAGACCAAGCGGAAAGAATAAACAAAACGGTGGATACTGCTAAAATCAGTAGTTGCATGCCAAAATTATTGGGAGTGTTAAATAGGAAAGATAAGCCCCCATTTATTTGCGCAGAGCCAAAGCCAAGTGTGGAAGCAACCCCGACCACTGTCGCAAATACGGCCAGTGTATCGATTAATTTTCCAGGCACTCCTCGCATGCTTTGTTCACCAAATATCGGAACGAGGGTGCTACTAATCAATCCAGGAAAACCGCGCCGGAATTTAAAATACGCTAAGGCGAGTGCGACAATTCCGTATATGGCCCAAGCATGAATGCCCCAGTGGAAAAAAGAATATTGAAGCGCCTCTTTAATCGCCTCATCAGAACCAACAGCAGTACGAGGAGGGCTTTTAAACGCATGGGAAATCGGTTCGGCTGTTGTCCAAAAGACTAATCCCATCCCCATTCCTGCACTAAATAACATCGCAAACCAGGAAGCAAGACTAAATTCCGGTTGATCACTTTCTTTACCTAGTTTAATTCTTCCAAAGCGTGAAAAAATTAAGTAGATACAGAAAGCCAATAATATCATCACAATCAATAAATAATACCAACCAAATGATTCGGAAATCCAATTCGTCACATTCGCTGATAGTGTTTGAAGATGTGTCGGTTTGAACACTCCCCAAACAACAAGAACTGCACAAATCGAAAGTGCATACCAAAAGACTGAGCTAACATTCTTCACATTTTCACCTCTTATAAAATATAGTCTAAGCGATTTTCGCTTAGGCTTTTTAGGGTAACAAATAGACGCGAATCTATCAATTCATCAAAATATAGGAGTAGGGGCATATCGATTGAAAAGTCAAGTTGAACACAAAACTGACCAATTAAGGATTGGAGACTTGGTCATCTGAATGTCAATAATGGTAAAAAACTATTCCCTCTAATAGCGAAGTGTAAACTTACACTTATGAAAATTTTTAAAAAGTGTCGAGAAAGTAAAAACCTCCATTTGATGGCTTGTAAAATCATCTTTTCCTCCTAACGCCTGGATTTTTTTCCACATCTTCAGTTATCAACTCCAATCTTAAGAAATAATTCAAGATATTGATGGGAAATGTAAAAAAGAGAAAAAGATAGGTAGGGTGATGGGTGATGAATTTCAGGAGAACCTTCCATATGATCTTTTTATCCATGTTGTTCGTTTTTTTAACCGCATGTGGTGGTGACGAAGGGAACAGCACTGGATTAGAAGGGAGTGTTGTAATTGATGGATCTGGAACCGTCTATCCTTTAATGGCCAGACTTGCTGAAGACTACATGGTCAATAAGGAAATAAATGTTTCAGTTGAAGTTAGTCGATCTGGTACGAGTGCAGGCTTCAAAAAATTTTTAGTTCAAGATGGAGGAACGGATTTCAATGATGCTTCACGCAGTATAAAAGAAGAAGAGCTTGCCGAAGCGGAAAAGCTAGGCTTAAGCGTGAAAGAGTTAAAAGTTGCCCTAGATGGAATTACCATTGTGACCAATAAGGAAAATGATTGGGCAACAGAGCTTACCCATCAGGAAGTGATTGATATATTCCTTGCCAGTGGTGGCAAAAAGAAATGGTCTGATGTTCGGGAGGGCTTTCCTGATGAGCCAATCAAGACATATGGTCCAAATGAAAACCATGGAACCTATGAATTCTTCTGGGAAACCATCTTAGAAGAGCAGGACCTTGTCGATGATATTAATCTGCAACAAGATTACGCAACATTAGTAGACCTCGTTTCAAAGCAAAAAAATGCAATTGGGTTTTTTGGATATGGCTATTATGAGAGCAATAAAGATAAGCTAAATGCGGTAAAAATCGACTTTGGAAATGGACCGGTTGAACCTACGCTCGAAACAATTAAAGAAGACGGAGCTTATGCTCCATTTACTCGCCCCGTGTTCACATACCTAAAAGAAGGGGTAGCAAAAGAAGAACCACAAGTGCTGGATTTCGCCATCTATGCGATGAAGAATGCAGGAACTGCTGCACAAAAAACTGGATTTGCCCCAGTACCCGAAAAAGAGCTTCAAGCTTCTGTTGAATATTTGGAAGGCTTAAAAAGTGTAAACGGAGAAGAGAACTCGTCTAACAAGTAATGACAGCGGTCTCCTATTAGAATCTAAACAGGGAAAGGGGATGTGAACAATGGATAATGAACAGAACAGGGACCTAAAAGTACGTGAGATGATTCAACAGAACAAGCAAAACGTTAGTTTAAACAGTGTTACGGAAAAACTTATGCCGAGATTTCTTTTTGTTGTAGCCATCATTTCGATTATTACAACAATTGGAATCGTCATCACCCTACTAACCGAAACGGTCCATTTTTTTAGAGACGTATCTTTTGCAGAGTTTTTCACCGGCACTGAATTAAGTCCACTAGGTTCTGATGCTGAATTTGGAATTTTACCATTAGTAACTGGAACAATCATTTCTTCTACTATCGCTATGTTCGTAGCGATACCCATTGGACTTATGTCGGCAATTTTTCTAAGCGAGTATGCATCCGAAGGAGTACGAAGGACATTAAAACCTCTATTGGAGGTCTTAGCTGGTATCCCTACGATTGTTTATGGTTTTTTTGCTTTTACCTTTGTAACTCCGTTATTACGTACAATTATTCCTGGATTAGAGCCAACGAATATTTTAAGTCCTGGCCTTGTGATGGGAGTCATGATTATTCCAATGATTGCTTCTCTGTCTGAAGACGCGATGAGCTCTGTTCCAAATGCGATGAGAGAGGGTGCTTTAGCTCTTGGTGCGACTAAGCTGGAGACTACCTGGCGAGTCGTCATCCCAGCAGCGATGTCTGGGATCGTCGCATCTTTTGTATTGGGGATTTCACGAGCCATTGGGGAAACAATGATTGTCACGATTGCAAGTGGAAGTTCAAAAAACTTTACGTTTGATGTAACTCAGTCGATGCAAACCATGACAGCCTATATTGTTGAAGTAACAGGTGGCGAGGCTCCGGCTGGTTCAACCTTATACTATAGTCTCTATGCTGTGGCGATGACATTATTTGTTTTTACCTTAATCATGAATTTAATCGCTCAATATATCTCTAAGAGATTTAGGGAGGGATATTAAAGATGAAATATGTAGATTCAGCTCAAGTACAGAAAAACATGGGTGGTCGATTACGAACGAACCAAATCATGAAAATCCTTTTTCTAATATCCACTCTGATTGGTCTCGTTGTTTTGGTTGTTTTGTTTTATCGTGTGTTAGCGGATGGTCTTGGTTGGATAAATATGAACTTTCTTACTAATCGATTATCTGTAGATGCCGATAGGGCAGGAATTATGGGGGCCATTTTAGGAACATTATGGTTAATGCTGGTTGTGGCACCGGTCACAATGTTTCTTGGAATCGGAACAGCGATTTACTTGGAGGAATATGCGAAAAAGGGACGTTTCCAGTCTTTCATCCAAACCAATATTGCAAATTTAGCCGGTGTGCCTTCCATTGTTTTTGGCATCCTTGGATTAACTGTTTTTGTGAGAGGAATGGGGCTTGGAAATATTGTTCTTGCCGGTGGTCTGACGATGGCACTCCTTGTCCTGCCAATTGTCGTAGTCGCAAGCCAAGAAGCACTCCGGTCCGTCCCACAATTTTTAAGAGAAGCGTCTTATGGAATGGGAGCGACAAAATGGCAAACCATTAAAAAAGTGGTTCTTCCAGCAGCCATACCCGGAATTTTGACTGGCGTGATTTTAGCTTTGTCACGCGCAGTTGGAGAAACAGCTCCACTGACTGTGATTGGAATCCCAGCCTTATTAATTCCGTTTCCGGATTCTATTTTAGATAAATTTACGGTCTTACCAATGCAGATTTATTATTGGACAATCGATTCCGCATTAGTAGCAGAATATTCCAATTTGGCTGCGGCGACGATTGTGATTTTACTTTTGATTCTACTAATCATGAACTCAATTGCGGTGATTATTCGGAATAAATTCCAAAAAAGGTTTTAATTATTGGAGGAAAACAACAAATGGCCGTTTCAACTGAAAGTATCCAGAAAAATATTAAGGGAAAAACCACTGAAACATCAATTGATGAAAAGAAAATTGTTTATGATACAAAAAATCTAAACTTATGGTACGGTGAAGACCAAGCTTTGAGAGACATTAATCTAAAAATCGCTGAAAATGAAGTGACGGCGATTATCGGTCCGTCAGGTTGTGGGAAATCAACCTACCTCAAAACATTGAACAGGATGGTGGAGTTAATTCCCGTTGTCCGTACTTCAGGTGAAATCTTGTATCGCGGAAAGAATATTTTTGACAAATCTTATAAAGTCGAAGCGTTACGTACAAACGTGGGGATGGTGTTTCAAAAGCCGAATCCTTTTCCAAAATCAATTTATGACAACATTGCCTATGGTCCAAGAGTTCATGGGATTCGCGATAAAAAAATATTAGATGAAATTGTTGAAAAAAGTTTGCGTGGAGCTGCGATTTGGAATGAAGTCAAGGATCGTTTGAAGGAAAATGCTTATGGTATGTCTGGTGGGCAACAGCAACGTTTATGCATTGCGAGATGTTTAGCGATAGAACCTGATGTTATTTTGATGGATGAACCAACTTCCGCACTTGACCCAATTTCAACCCTAAAGGTTGAAGAGCTGATTCAGCAATTAAAGAAGGATTACAGTATCATCATTGTGACCCATAATATGCAACAAGCGGCGCGGATCTCAGATAAAACAGCCTTTTTCTTAAGTGGCGAAGTGATTGAGTTTAGTGAGACAAGTAAAATGTTTTCAAACCCAGAGAAAAAGGAAACCGAAGATTATATCACAGGTCGTTTCGGGTAAAATAGGGGGGCGTTTAAAGTGTCAATAAGAGCAACCTTTCAAGGAGAACTTAACAGTCTTAAACAAATGATTTTAGAATTAGGGAATCAAGTACTAGATGCGGTAGGTCGGTCGATTGATGCGCTAAAAAATCAGGATATCGATAAAGCATTAAAAATCATTGAAGATGATGGTCAAATTAATTTAATGGAAGAAGAAATCAATGATAAAGCCATTTTATTAATTGCCCAGCAATCCCCAGTCGCGATTGATTTAAGAAGAGTAATTGTTGCCATTAAAATTTCTTCGGATCTAGAACGAGTAGGGGATTTAGCTGTCAATATCGCAAAGTCGGTCATTCGAATCGGATCAAAGCCACACATCAAGCCCATTGAGGAAATCCCACGCATAGCAGAGCTTGCGAATAAGATGGTGGCTGATTCGCTCAAAGCATACGATGATGAAGATGTGAGCTTCGCAAAAAAAGTAGCCAAACTGGACGATGAGGTAGATGAAGCATATGGTCGATTGACCCAAGAATTATTAGAGTTGATGACCGAAAAACCTGAATATATCGGACAAATCACGCAATTGTCGTTTATTTGCAGACATGTTGAAAGAGTCGCCGACCACTCGACAAACATATCCGAACATCTTCTTTATCTTGTAAAAGGGAGAAGATACGATTTAAACGATTAGTACAGAGTGACAGACCAAATTTAGGAGGTGCAAGCTTGAAAGATCGGAAATCCGAAGCAGAAAACGCAAATATTAAAATCAATCAAATTTTAAACGGAGAAAATGATCAAGACACCATTGATGTCGACCCTCTTATCAATAACAATAACGTCGCACTTGTTCTAAACGATCAAGAGAAAGAGAATAAATAGAGAAAAATGCTTGGGGTGAACCAAGCATTTTTTTCTGTTATGTAATATTCCAAGGTAACTGGACACTGTTTTAGAACGAAACTTATTTCGACGAGTTGAGATAATCCTTTTCATGATAGCCAACTTCAGCTGTTTTATAGCCTCGCAAGGTCAACAGAATCAACCCACCCAGAAGCAAACAGAAATTAAATCCAATCACACCAGGCCAATGAAGATGTTCCCAGAAGTAGCCGCCAATTGATCCGACCACCGACGAGCCGAGATAATAGAATAACAGGTACAGTGACGAGGCCTGGGCTTTGTTTTCATGAGCACGTTCTGTGACTAGCGCACTAACAATCGAGTGACTAGCGAAAAACCCGAAGGTAAAGATCGCGAGCCCAGCAATTTTAAACACCAGAACTGGAATCAGCGAGATGAGCACACCTGCAATGGTAATCACAAACGAAAGCTTCAAAATCACCGTTTTTCCATATTGCGACGCCTTTTTCCCCATATAAATCGAGCTAAAAGTACCGCATAAATACACAATAAAAATAAACCCAATGAATGCCTGACTTAAATTATACGGAGGTTTTACTAATAAGAAACCGATGTAATTGTACATCGACACGAAGCTGCCCATTAATAAGAACCCTAATAAAAATAAGTAGTTAAGCTGGCGATTCGTGATATGGTTTTGATACCATTTCAAAATCGTGGACCAGCTAAGACTAGCTTGGTCAGACTGTTTTTTTGTAGTGGGGAGAGTATACCAAAATAGGAAACTTAATAATAAGGTAACAATCCCGATGATTGCAAAGGCCGTTCTCCATGTGAACAAATCGGTTAATAATTCCGTCAACAGTCTTCCAGACATGCCACCAATACTGGAACCGGAAATATAAAAGCCCATAATCATTGCCGTATGTAGAGGATGAAACGTTTTTCCGATATACGCCATCGCTATTGAAGGCACCCCAGCAACAACGACTCCTAAAAACGTTCGAAACAAGAGCAATGTTATAAAGTTAGGGCTAAAAGAAGAGAGCACCGCGAAAATGGATGTCATAATCATTGACACAACCATCATTTTCTTCATGCCGATTTTTTCCGAAAATGACCCAGCGACAAGTAAAGTAACCGCGAGTAAACCAGTCGTGAATGACAGTGTTAAACTGGCGACTGGTGCAGAGACGTTGAATTCATCAGCAAACAGTGGCAAGGTCGGTTGTACCGTATAAATGAGCATAAATGGAACTAAACCAGCGATAAACAATGCAAACTTCGCCTGTTTATACGATGATGTTCCCGGTTGAATCCCTGACATTTTACATTCCTCTTTTCTTACATTCCTCTCTACTTATCCTATAATTTCTAAACTTATCTGTCTAATTTTACGGATAATTCTAAAAATGAAGATCCCTAACCCAAATTTGACCATTTTATGACATAAGCAATTGCTGTGATTTAAATCACAACAATAAAATCGCTTCACCTTTAAACTTTTAACTAGAAAGCGAAGAGAGTATAGGAGGTTCTATTTTTATGAGTATGTTTTGTCATCAATGTCAGGAAGCGTTAAAAGGAATTGGTTGTAATGCCATGGCAGGGGTTTGTGGAAAAACGAGTGTTGTCGCGAATCTTCAGGATTTGCTCATTTACACATTAAAAGGTGTAGCAGAGTTTAACCAGCAAGCACGTAAAGCTGGCTTGAACATGGCGAAAACCGATCGTGTGATTATGGATGGTTTGTTCTCAACAATTACAAATGCAAACTTCGATGAAGATTCTATCTCTAAGCGCATTGAGAGCGCACTAGCAGAGCGCGAAGTCATCAAACAAATGTTGATCGCGCAAAATCAATACCAAGATTATCCTTATCCAGATTATGCAACTTGGACTGGCGAGCGTGCTAGTTTTATAGCGAAATCAGAAGAAACACAAGTAGGGATTCTAGGAACAGAAAATGAAGATGTTCGCAGCTTGCGTTCACTGATTTTATTCGGATTAAAAGGAATGGCAGCTTACGCAGAGCATGCATTGAATCTTGGATATAAAAAAGATGAGATTTCCGATTTTATCGAAAAAGCGTTAATCGCAACTGAAGATAACAGTTTAACAGCAGATGACCTAGTGAACCTAACAATGGAAACAGGAAAATTTGGCGTAGACGTAATGGCGTTGTTGGATCAAGCGAACACAACTTCTTACGGACACCCAGAAATGACCGAAGTCAACATTGGCGTGCGTAACAATCCAGCGATTCTTGTAAGTGGTCATGATTTAAAAGATTTCGAGGAATTGCTTGAACAAACGGCAGGCACAGGAGTTGATGTCTATACACACTCTGAAATGTTACCCGCGAACTATTACCCAGCGTTCAAGAAATACGATCATTTCGTTGGTAACTATGGTAACGCATGGTGGAAGCAAAAAGAAGAGTTTGAAAGCTTTAACGGTCCAGTTTTATTTACTACCAACTGTATTGTGCCACCAAAAGCAAGCTATAAAGACCGAATTTATACCACAGGTGCAACAGGCTACCCAGGGTTCAAGCACATTCCAGATCGTGATAAAGGTGGCAAGAAGGATTTCTCTGAAATCATTGAGCATGCGAAAACTTTGCCAGCACCAACGCAAATTGAAGAAGGAACCATCATTGGTGGCTTTGCACATAACCAAGTGACACAGTTAGCAGACAAAGTCGTTGACGCGGTGAAAACAGGCGCAATCAAGAAGTTCTTTGTTATGGCTGGTTGTGACGGTCGCATGAAATCTCGCGACTATTACACAAACTTTGCACAAACCCTTCCACAAGATACAGTTATTTTAACAGCAGGCTGTGCGAAATACCGTTACAATAAATTGCCTTTAGGCGATATCGGCGGCATCCCACGCGTGCTTGACGCTGGACAATGTAACGACTCTTACTCATTAGCCGTTGTGGCAATGAAACTTAAAGAAATTTTTGAACTAAACGATATCAACGAACTTCCAATTGAATACAACCTTGCTTGGTATGAGCAAAAAGCGGTCATTGTGTTATTAGCGCTATTATACCTAGGTGTAAAAGACATTAAATTAGGGCCAACTCTACCAGCATTTTTATCACCAAATGTAGCAAAAGTGCTTGTTGAAAACTTCGGCATCAGCACTATCTCTACAGTTGAAGAAGACATGGCAGCATTGCTAGCTTAATAGATGTGTTAATAGAAGATAGCCAGTCCAACTCTTAGCGGAGTAGGACTGTTTTTTATTAGTGGAATGGGGGAGAAGTTCAATGTGGATATTTCCTATGTGCCCGTCACTGCGTGAAATTTATGTGCGCGGTCACGAAGAGAAGTTCTACGTGCCCGTTCATTCGAAAAATCCAAGGAATCGGTAACGTAGAGTAGTTCTATGTGACCTTTCCCGCGGAAAAACTAAGGGATCGGTAACATAGAGGAGTTCTATGTGACCTTTCCCGCGGAAAAACTAAGGGGTCGGTACCATAGAGCGGTTCTACGTGCCCACCAGCGTGGAATAATTAGGAGGTCGGTCATGTATAGAAGTTCTAAGTGACCACCTACGCAGAAAAAACAATGGATCAGATACGTAGAAAACATTCTATTTCCTGAGGCAGAAATACCTCCTATTCAACAACCTTTCTAAAACAGCTATAGCACTCCTAAAAAAGAGGTGCTATATCTGTTTTATCCTTTATATTCTTTTTTTGTTCCGTCCGCAAAATCGATATCCAATTCAAATTTCGTATAATCGGCATTAAGCTCAAAGGCTTTTAATACCTCTGAAATCACTTCGTCTTTTGCGGTATTTTGATCAAACGAAAAGTTTTCAAAGATTGGTCGAAGTTGTTCGAAAGCTTCATCGCCACTTACTTTTTCGTTATTTCGTTGATCCTCGATTTCTGCTTCCATTCCATTTTTTTCATTTTCATAATCCACTTCATATGACTGGTTATCCTTATATTCCACATCTAGATCAAAACTTGTAAAAGCAAATAATGGTTCATTTTTCTGAGCGTCTTGATTTTCATCACTTTGACCGTTTTGCTGTTCATCTGCTTGATTTTGTTCATTATCTTTAGGTGTGGCCTCTTGCTCAACGGGTGCTTCTTCAGGCGGAGAGTTCACTTCATCGTTGTTCGTATTACATCCTTGTAAGAATAGGAAAAGCGGAATTGCGTAAAAAATCATTCGCCATTTTTTTGTCATTTCTGTTCGCTCCTTTTTTTTAATCACTAATTTCAGCCTAGACAATTTGATGTACTACAATACTCTCTCTTATAAAAAGAAGAGGGTCGGACTCAAATAGTGCTATAACTCACTTAGATAAACACACTTTTTTATCCGTACAAGATAATGGGTTAACGACTATCGAATACGATAGAGGTGAGAGTAGTAAAAGAGGTGGACGTATTATGTATCCAAATTTTCATCAGTTCGGTTATTTTCCACCTCAAGAAGATAGACAAATGGGAATGCCGACGATAGTCCCAACAACTTCACCACCAGCTTTCGTACGAGCACAAGCACAGGCACAACCTTTTCCGCTTCACCTATATATGATTTAAAAGGGGGCCATGTAATACCGAGACATAAATTCAGATTGTATGGATTGTTGGTACTCCTCGGTCATTTTGTTGCAATCAGGTTGTTGGAGCGTATGTTTGCTAATGACGTTGGCTAATATTTTTGCACCAGGGTCAACAATTTTGGTTTTATCCAAGCTTTGTCGGCCGAAACTCTGTCGCTGGGTATCGTTGGACTGGATTTAGATGAATCTATTTTGGCCTAAGCTTGCGTCAGATTGAATCGTTCACGTCTTCTAACTAATAGATAAGTATAGAGAGAAACAGCCATTCGAAACCTTGCTGTGCATTCGTATAGCATCGTTTATTTGTTTTCAAAAACTTCATTAGGCTTCGGTTGAAATAAATTAAACAGAATAGCCGTTAATCCAAGTAAGAACAAGATCACTCCATAAACAACAGGTCCTTTTCCAAAAAAGGTATGGTAAAAGCCAATCCCTGTTGTCACATACCCAAGTGCACTCATTGCTAATCGTTTCATATCTAATCAACCCCCTTTCATACGCATGTACCTATAATCTTACCATAATACTCCAATGAATTTGGCTGTGGACGGTTCTAACAAAATGAGCAGGTTTATTCGTTGCAAAATGATAGGCTATAGGGTATCTTGTAATAGGCAGTAACGAGATTGACGGTGCACAATCGAACTAAATAATATTTTGTAAAAAAAATTTCACAGAATGCGTTGACATTATACCTAGCAGGGTATATTATTAGTCCTGTAAGTGATTCGCGTCACAGTATTCCAAGAAACATTCGTTTTTAAGTAAAATATTTCTTGATTGACAAATCTTTTTTATTTTATTAACATTATACCCATAGTGGTATAGTTGATAACTTAACGATAACCATATTTTTTTACTAAAAACTATACCCTTAGGGGTAAAACGAACACACAGGGGGATTTCGTTAATGAAAGCATTAAATGTAGATTTCGTATTGGATGCAAAAGGCCTTGCGTGCCCAATGCCAATCGTAAAAACAAAAAAAGCAATGAATGAAGTCGAAGCTGGCCAAGTAATTGAGGTTCAAGCAACTGATAAAGGTTCTTTAGCTGATATCAAAGCTTGGGCAGAAAGCACAGGACATCAATATTTAGGATCAATGACTGAAGGAGAAGTGCTTTATCATTATTTAAGAAAAGCAACAAATGATGAAGTGAAATCAGAAACAAAACATCCTGTAGTTGCTTCAAATGAAGAACTTGAACAGAAGCTTGCAGCGAATGAATCAATTGTTGTTGTTGATGTTCGGGAAGAAGCAGAATATGCTTTCAATCATATTCCAAATGCGGTTTCGATTCCGTTAGGTCAATTGGAAGAGCGTTTAAGTGAATTAGATAAAAATGCGGATATCTATGTGGTTTGCCGTACAGGAAGCCGTAGTGACTTTGCCGCACAAAAACTAGCTGAAAATGGGTTTACAAACGTAACCAATGTCGTTCCAGGTATGAGTGTTTGGAAGGGTAATACAGAAAGCATTAATAACTAAAAATAAATAAAACCACAATATTGGAGGAATTTAAACATGAGTAAAGTAGCAATTATTGCAAGCAATGGTGGATTATTTGACGCATATAAAGTATTTAACATCGCAACAGCATCAGCTGCTTCTGATTCAGAAGTAGCAGTATTCTTCACTTTCGAAGGATTAAACTTGATTCATAAACAAGCAAACCAGCAACTACCAATGCCAGAGGGCAAAGAGCATTTTGCTGAAGGCTTTGCAAAAGCAAATGTACCAGCAATCCCAGAATTGGTGACTATGGCTCAAGAGCTTGGCGTCAAGTTTATTGGTTGCCAAATGACAATGGATGTAATGGGCTTAGGAACAGAAGATTTTGTTGATGGAATCGAAGTTGGTGGCGCAGTCACATTCTTAGAATTCGCAAAAGATGCAGATGTAACACTCACATTCTAAAAATTTTTCAATAAAAATATACCCTAGGAGGTAAAGTGTAATGACTGTAAAAGCTATGAATTCAAGCGAAGTAACGAAAAAAGTCTTTAATAAAGAAAAGCTATTCGTGTTTGACGTGCGGAACGAAACTGATTTTACAGATTGGAAAATTGAGGGCGAGAACTTTCAATATTTAAACATTCCTTATTTTGAACTTCTTGATGGTGTGGAAGAAATCCTTGGTCAAATCCCAACTGATATGGACGTTCTTGTTGTCTGTGCAAAAGAAGGATCTTCTGTAATGGTGGCAGAAATGCTTTCTGAAGCAGGTCGCAATGTGGCTTATCTTGAAGGCGGTATGAAAGCATGGAGCGAACATCTTGAGCCTGTTAAAGTCGGCGATTTAAAAGATGGCGGCGAACTCTATCAATTCGTTCGCATCGGAAAAGGTTGCCTATCTTATATGGTGATTTCCGATGGGGAAGCAGCGATTGTTGACGCAACTCGGATGACGGATATTTTCCTTGATTTTGCTGCAAGCAAAAATGCAGAAATCAAGCATGTTTTTGACACACATTTACACGCAGACCATATTTCTGGGGGACGCAAAATTGCCGAGAAAACAGGTGCAGCTTACTGGTTGCCACCAAAAGATGCAACAGAAGTTACATTTGAATACAACGCACTTGAAGGTGGAAACGATGTAACCATCGGAGGCACAACGATCAACATTCATTCATTGTATTCTCCAGGTCACACAATCGGGTCAACATCCTTTGTTGTCGATGAAAAATACTTGCTTTCAGGGGATATCCTATTCATCGATTCAATTGGCCGACCAGACCTTGCTGGTTTAGCAGAAGATTGGGTAGGCGATTTAAGAGAAACACTTTACAAGCGTTACCGCGAACTTTCTGATGAACTTGTTGTGTTACCAGCACACTTTATGATTATTGATGAATTGAATGAAGATGGAAGCGTCGGCGAGAAATTAGGTACATTGTTTGCGAAGAACCATGGTCTAAACATCGAAGACGAAAATGAATTCCGTAAAATTGTTACTGAAAACTTACCACCACAACCAAATGCATACCAAGAAATCCGTGAAACCAATATGGGCAAAATCAACCCTGATATTGAAAAACAACGTGAAATGGAAATTGGACCAAACCGTTGTGCGGTACGATAAAAAATAATTAATTAATTACTAGGAGGAAATATAAAATGGAATCAACAAAAGTTTTAGATGCAAAAGGATTAGCTTGCCCAATGCCAATCGTAAAAACAAAGAAAGCAATGAATGATCTTGTATCAGGAGAAGTTCTAGAAATTCATGCAACAGACAAAGGAGCAAAAAACGATCTAGCAGCATGGGCAAAATCTGGCGGACATGAGCTTGTTAAGCATGAAGAAGACGGCGATGTTCTTAAATTCTGGATTAAAAAGGCGTAAATGATAAGGGGAACCGTTTTGGTTCCCTTTTTATAAGGGGGACATACCACCATGGACTTTGGCTTTATTCTTACAATATTCTTAATTGGTTTTATCGGGTCGTTTGTTTCGGGGATGCTCGGAATTGGCGGATCGATCATTAAATATCCAATGCTTCTTTATATTCCACCAATGTTGGGATTTGCAGCGTTTACTGCCCATGAGGTTTCTGGTATCAGTGCGGTGCAAGTGTTCTTTGCGACCATCGGTGGAGTTTGGGCTTACCGTAAAGGTGGCTATCTAAACAAATCACTCATCGCTTATATGGGTGTTAGTATTTTAATCGGTAGTTTTATCGGTGGATATGGTTCAAAATTGATGTCAGAAGGCGGCATTAATGTCGTTTATGGACTTTTAGCGTTAATTGCAGCAGTCATGATGTTCATTCCAAAAAAGGGAATCGATGATATACCACTTGATCAAGTGAAGTTTAACAAATGGTTAGCAGCTGTTCTATCCTTGATTGTTGGGGTTGGGGCAGGAATTGTCGGTGCCGCCGGAGCATTTTTATTGGTCCCAATTATGCTGGTTGTCCTTAAAATCCCTACAAGAATGACGATCGCTTCATCATTAGCGATTACCTTGATTTCATCTATCGGAGCAACAGTAGGAAAAATAACCACTGGTCAAGTTGACTGGGGTCCAGCCGGAATTATGGTTATCGCCAGCTTAATTGCTTCTCCAATTGGAGCGATGGCAGGGAAAAAGGTCAATACAAAAGTCCTTCAGATTATCTTAGCTGTGTTGATTCTAGCAACAGCAGTAAACATATGGATGGACATTTTATAAGGGGTTAAACTCACCTAGTCATTTTAATGTTGTTAACCTAACAAAGCTTATAATACGCAAAAAGGATGTGTTCAAGATGAACATGTCCTTTTTGCGTCTCTTTTCATAAAAGAAAAGCCTGTAGACAGGTTGAAACTGACTACAGGCATTGAATTTAAGATTTAATATGGGACATCAACTTCTCAGGGTCAAAACCAAGGACCCAATGGCCATTCACCTTCGTTTGAGGGACACCCATTTGTCCCGTTTCTTGAACAAGCTTTTGTGCCGCTTGTTGATCTGTTTGTACATTCACTTCTTTGTAGTCTAATCCTTGAGCCTCAAGGAATTCTTTCATCATTGTGCAGTACGGTCAAGTATTTGTTGTATAAACAATAATTTCGTTCATTTTGATAACCTCCTAAAATTTATACCTTATAGGGTACACTAACCAACTCCGGTAATACTGTCAACGAATTAAACCGGAATCTCTTTTGGTTTTCCCTACTTTTGATAAAAAATGAGAAGATTTCGCATCCCTCAGATTTTAAAATATTCATTAACCAAATTTTTTTCTAGGAAAATTTTAAATGACAACTAGGTATATTCATCTGGCATTTCCATATTTTGTATCGTGGTATGGATTTTATGAGAGGGAGTGTGGCCATTTGAGGAAGACTTATGATGTTATCGTGACGGGGGCTCGTTGTTCTGGTTCGAGTCTTGCGATTTATTTAGCGAGAGCTGGGTATAGAGTGTTATTACTTGATCGGTCATCTTTCCCAAGCGATACGCTATCGACAAATACATTTTTTAATAATACTGTAACGCTCCTTAGGGAACTCGGAGTCATGGATGAGTTATTAAAGACGCATGTAACTCCCGTTCAACAGATTAAGTTTCAGTTAGAAGATACCGTAGTTGAAGGCCCGATGCCTTTAGTGAATGGGGAAGATACAGGCTATTGTATCCGGCGAACCTACCTAGACCATCTTTTGTTTCAACAAGCAGAAAAAGAACAGAATGTTACTGCTTTAGAGAAGTTCCGCCTTACAGATATGATTTGGGAGGATGAGAAGGTAGTAGGAGTAAGAGGTGTTTCTGCTAAAACTGGAGTGCATGAATTTTATGCTCCGCTTGTAGTAGGAGCAGATGGTCGAAACTCAACAATTCGTCAATTAGTTAAAAGTGAAAAGGTTTTAAGCAGTCCGTCAACCGTAGGAATTTATTTTGGCTATTTTTCAGGGATACATCCGGAGCGGGAACCTGCGTTTGAAGTCTATAAGAAGAAAGATCGCATGGCGATTTTGTTTCCAACCAATCATCAGATGTACGTCGTTGTAGTAAACTTTCCGTTAGAAAACAAGGAATTACTTGAGAATTTTAAAAGAGATCCAGGGAAAAGTATTCGTCAACAGGTAATCAATCATTTTCCCAATACTTCGCTTGCAGAGCGCCTTAAGGATGCAAAACTAGAAGAATCACCGAAAGGACTCGTTGGATATGAGAACTATTGGTACCGGGGAATGGGGGACGGTTGGGCACTAGTCGGAGATGCCATTTGCTTTAAAGACCCTGCGATGGCCCAAGGAATTCATGATGCGATCTATGGTGCAAAAATATTAGCCAACGTCATTAGCAAACATACTCTCCAACAACCTGATTGGAATCAAATGTCCAAGGAGTACCAACAATCCATACAATCTGAATTTATGTCTCGGTATTACATGGGCTGTGAACTCTCAAAAAACCAGCCAATTACAGTTCAAGAAAATGCAATCAACCAGCTAATTAGTAGTAACCCAATTCTAAAAGAAAAATTTTTGGGAATCTACAATTATGCAAATGAACCTGAAGACTTTCAAAACGAACTTCTTAAAATCATTGGTTCAAATTCTTAGATAGTCTGGAAATATAGAAGAGTATTTTAAAAACCTATAAACCGTGACAGATCTCTAGAGGAGGGTTTTTTCACGGCTTTTTCTTTTGTAAAAGGAACGAACTTTCTAGACTTGGCTAAAAGTTCCCTGTTTGTTATTTTAAATGTCTTTTCAGGATACAAGGTACATATTTTTTCGTTGCTATCTTTTTGCTGCAAAATCAAAGTACATCATTAAACAGAGTCCTGTGACGAGATACCTGTTCCCATGCCGAACACGGAAGTTAAGTTCCACAGCGCCGATGGTAGTTGGGGACTTCCCCTGTGAGAGTAGGGCAAAAAGCAAAAAAGGTCAACTATCTGGATTGTCCTTTTTTGTAATATTGTACCGACATAAAATTACGGGATAGCCGCCTTTAATGAGGAAGATACCTCCAGTATTAGGTTATTTACAGGGTAGCCGAATTACATCTGGTACCCGAATGGGTATGAAAGTGCACAATCCTTCAAGTAAAGATAAACAATTAGTATCTTTTCTAAAAATGTACCACAATTCTTTAAAAAACAATTACTTTTACTAGAAAGAACCCTTGTGTGGAGGGTATTATTAGGCGTAATGCTTACGGTATGAGTAATAAGATATATAATATACCCTCCCAAAATGGAAATAATGCTGGTACGTTTAAATTTAATCGCTGTAAACTCGATTTTATTTGCTGTTAAGATCACTTTATTCGCTGTACTTGAAATAAATACGGTACATGGTAGGGTATATCGAGCGTTTGAAATCACTCAGCAAACATAAGATTCTCTCTCCTTTAAAAAACCACCTTAATTCGAAGATGGATCAGACTTTTGAACTAGAACTCACATCTACTAAAAGAACAACTGAAACCAATAACCATCAGCTGACACAAAATTCCCCCATACTTCATCAATACTAGTCACTATTCGCACTTTTTCTCTGGATTCAAGTAACTTCATGTTTTGTCCTCCTAAAGTAATCATTATATAACCCTCCATCTCATTAAGTGAATTCCGAGAAATTTGACAACACCTTCTAGACTTTCTTAATGGTCAATTCGCCCCATTTCAAGTTTTTCTAACATAATGATAGTAATTTCGCCTTTTGTTGCAAATTGTAGGACGATTGTTTGTCTATTTCTGCATATTTAGACCAATAATTCAGAAAATTAAATCTATAATAAAGATGCTTTAAACCAATCAAGACAGAGGAGGGGTTTGGGTTTTGAAGAAAAAACAGAAGTGGGTACGGAACCTAATGGTCGCTACCGCATTGACGGGACTCAGTGTTTCCGTTGTGGTTCCAGGGCTAGTGACACCGACGGGCGCAGTTGGACAAGCTGATCAACCGTTGCCGAAAGAAGAAAAAGTCTCGGTCGTTCAGCTTGAGGTTCCGAATGAGAAAGCGAAAGAGAAATTACTAGAACTAGACATTGACCTCGCACACAGAATGCATGAGCATGATGGCAAACTAGAAGTGGATGCTGTCGTGACACCGAGTGAAATCGAAACGTTAAAAAAGCACGGAATTAAAGTGAAAGACACGCTGATTACCGAACAGCAATGGAATACGAGAGTGGCCGAAAGAGAATCCAGAGTACAAATGCAGAATACACTAGAAGCGACAGAAGATACTATTAAAATTCTTCGTGCCAACCATTATACCAATCAATCTGACACATTCCTTTATGTAGAGGCAAAAACAAGTGCTGGGGATTCAGCAAGTACAGCACTCACAGCTAACTGGACCGAAAATGGCGAAGAAAAAACAGCTACACTAAGTCGATTTGTGGACTATGGAGAATATATCTACCATTATTTTGAAATACCGGTTACAGCGATTCCTAAAGAAGTAAAAATCGAAAGTAACCTAGGTGGAAGTGCAACAAGTTCTGTAACCGAATGGTTAGGAGCGGACAAGCCAGGAAAACCAAACAAGCATTATGTAACTGAATTTGTGGACCATTATATGGCCCCAACAGAACTTTATGAACGAGCAGAACAACTTGCTGAAGAGTTTCCAGATTTGGTCGAAATCATTGAGATGCCAAACAAGACAAATGGTTACCGCCGCCTAGCACAAGCGACCATTGGTTCAACCACCAATACCTCTGTTGTTGTATCTTCAAAAGCATGGGGCCATGAAGGTGGAAATGATCTTTCAGTTGAATTGAAAAATCCAGGTATAAGCAATAACTCTTTAGAAGTGTTAACAGAAGGAAACGAGATTGTCGTCAATCTTGCTACAGATGATGAAGGCAAAGTGATAAGTAACGCTCGACAGGTTGTGAATGCACTCAATAAAGAGGCAAGTAGCCTAGTTACCGCCACTACATATCGTGGAAACGGAGGGGATGGCGTTGTTTCCCCAGCTACCGCTAAGTTAACAGACGGATTAAATGCACCTGATTCTGTATCCCGAGAGCCAATGACAGTCAAAGCGATTCGTATTGGGAAACACCGAGATGGTTCCAAACCTGGTGTACTTGGTTACGCGCAAGAACATGCACGTGAGTGGGTAACGCCACTTGTAACGATTGAGACGGCTGAACGTTTACTTCGCAACTATGCCCATGACGGGGAAACAAAGAAATTGGTCAATAATCTCGATATCTTCCTAGTTCCAACGATGAACCCAGACGGAGCAAATTATAGCTTCTATGATTTCAACATGCAACGTAAAAATATGACCAATCACTGTGGACCTACTCTATCTGATCCAGGTGTTCGGAACAACTGGGGCGTTGACTTAAACCGCAACCACTCTGTTGGTTCTGCATTTGACGGGTTTGTCGGAGCTTCTACAACAAATTGTACGAGTGGAACTTTTGCTGGACCAGCAGAAAATTCTGAGCCTGAATCCCAAAATCTAGTTTGGCTTGCAGATGAGTTTGAAAATATTAAATTTGCGATGAACATTCACAGCTATGGTGGGTATTTTATGTGGGCACCTGGTGCATATGATCCAAATCGAACTACACTGCCACGTCCATCTGCTGGAGAAGAAGCGTTCTTCTGGGCAGCATCTGATTTGATTTTAAATGACATTCAAGACCATCGAGGCACGGTCATTCTTCCAAGTCGTACCGGTCCGATTCCAGATGTATTGTATTCGGCCGCTGGAAACTCAGCAGATTATCTTTGGTATGAAAAAGGCATTTACGCATGGAATTTTGAAGTCGGAGCTGATCTCTGGGATAAAGAAGCTAAAAGATGGCGAGCAGTTGGATTCCAACCAGAATATGAGGAAGGCCATGAAGAAGCAATGGAATTTTCAAACGGCCTAATCGGTTTAATAAAAGTCGCATACAACCAAGTTAAAGACAAACAGCCCCCAACATCCAAAGCAGTACCAGGGAAAGGCACATTTTCAGAGCCGGTAGAAGTTTCGTTTGAAACAAGTGAAGCAGCGACGATCTACTATACACTTGATGGGAGCCGCCCTTCGTTTGAGTCAGAAAAGATTCAACTAGCTGGAACTCGTGAAGCTGCAGAAACTCTAACCATTAATAAATCGACAACCATAAACTGGTTTGCTGTTGATGCAGCCGGAAACCTCGAGAAAAACTACAATCCGCTAGGAAAAGGTAAGAACTTTAACTCTGCAAACATCACAATAAAATAATGGAAAAAAGCAGTCTATTGAGGCTTTCATTAGACTGCTTTTTATTATTATCGATCTTCCAAACTATATAAATAATTTTGCTAAAATAAGCTTGGAACTGTATAAGTGTTTTTTTGATAGGAAGGTTAGGGTCATCATTCCAAGTTTTGCCTATACATAAGGAGGATGTATTATGTTTCAAAAGAATGAACCGACAAATAATGTAAGAGCCGAAATCTTAATGGCAGGTCAAACGCTCTCTTTTAACTGGACGAACGCGAGACACTTCAACTAATTGAAAGTTTAGAACAAGTAACTAACGATTTTAGTAAACTAGAGGCGATCAAGCTGTCCATCCTGACGGGCGACTAGTATCCATCATAAATCCTTCGCAAATCCAACAAATCTGGTTTCCGGGATTTTTAAGAAGTTAAGTGCGTAGAATAAAGCAGGAATAGCTTACTAAACTCAAAAAATGGAAAGATTTGCACCCCAGCATTTCACTCAAAAGGACAAAAACGACAATAATCCCCTTGACAGTGAAATGAAAAGAGCATATAGTTACCTTCGTTAATAGTTACCTATGATAATTATTTGAAAGAAAGGAATGGGTGAAAAGTGGAAGGTTTTTTTCAACGTTATTTAAGTTTATATAGACCACTGATCACGAAATTGAATGAACTATTGAGTATATATGAGCTCTCTTACTCATTATGGCAAGTCATGTTTTATATAAAAAATCATGGTCCATCTACACTTGTCGATATTTCGAATCAGTATCAAGTTGAAAAACCGACGATTACGAGAAGGGTGCACCGCCTCGAAGAGCTGGAAATTGTGAAGCAGATTCCAGGAAAAGATCGCCGAGAGAAGATTATTCAGCTAACCGAAAAAGGTGATGAAATTTACAAAGAATGCAGAAAGAAAATAACAGATTTGGAACATAGCGTAATGGAAGGTATCAATTCAGATGAGAAAATCACGACGTTTCATACCTTACCTAAAATTAAAGAGAACATTTTGCAACGAGAGGGGAACAAAAGTGATTAAACCTAAATTATGGACGAAGGATTTTATCATAGTATCCAGTGTTAATTTTTTCTTAACATTAGTCTTTTATTTATTGATCGTCATTATGGGTGTTTATGCGGTTGACGAATTTCAGGCAACTACTAGTCAAGCAGGGCTTGTTACCGGAGTTTTTATTGTTGGGGCGCTAATTGGTCGATTGTTAATTGGCCGGAATATTGATCATATTGGACGTAAAAAGACGTTGTTTTTAGGATTAATTTTATTTACCATCACAACTTCGTTCTATTTTATCCAACTAGGGATTGGCTTCTTGCTATTGACTCGCTTTCTACATGGTGTGACATTAGGGATTGCGAGTACCGCAACGGGAACAATTGTGGCGCAAATCATCCCGAATACACGTAAGGGTGAAGGGATTGGTTATTATAGTATGAGTGCGACGCTAGCAACTGCTATCGGACCATTCATAGGACTTTATATGAGCCAGCATACAAGCACTCATATCATTTTCAGCCTTTGCCTGGCTTTAGGGGTCTTTAGTTTCATCACTGCCTTCTTTGTGTATGTACCTCAAGTGGAGTCATCAAACGATGCAACTGAAAAGAAAGGGATCAAACTCTCCCAATTTGTTGAGCCAAAGGCCGTTCCAATTGCGGTGATTACGCTAGTGGTGGCTTTCTGTTACTCTAGTGTTCTATCTTTTATCAACTTTTATGCGATTGAAATTGATTTAGTGAACGCTGCAAGTTTCTTTTTCCTAGTCTATTCGATTGCAGTCTTAATTTCACGTCCATTTACAGGTCGGTTAATGGATGTGAAAGGGGCAAATTACGTCATGTACCCAGCGTTTATTCTCTTTGCTGCCGGAATGATGATTCTAGCTTCAGCTCATAACAGCTTTACCTTGTTGTTGGGAGGCGTCCTCATCGGACTTGGATTTGGGAACATGCAGTCTTGTACGCAAGCCATTGCTGTAAAATTAACTCCTTCCCATCGGATGGGACTTGCGACGTCAACGTTCTTCATCTTTCTCGATGCCGGGCTTGGATTCGGCCCATATCTGCTTGGGTTTTTCATTCCAATGATGAGCTACAGTATGCTTTATATGATTCTAGGAGTCGTTGTGTTGGCTTCTACTGGTCTATATTTTGTGATGCATGGGAAGAAGGAAAAAGCTCGAATCAATGCATTAGTCTAGGAATAAAAGAGAAGGGACATCCTCAGGTTGAAAGAGGATGTCCTTATTTACTAGTTAAGGGGATTCGTAGATTTAAGAGTGCATAACCTGATGTTGATAGGTTCCACTTACGTTTCCTGGAATCTTCCAGAAAATATGGTGAGAGGTACCAACATTCTCTTTCATCTGCTTAAGTTTGCTTGCCTCATAAAATGTGTGAGAAACTCCCAATAGCTAATAAAAAAATCAACGCTACGTTCGTGAATAACACCATCTATCCTTCTGTAATCAGCGCAACGTGTTCTTTGAAGACTTTGCTTCCCTCTTTATAAAAAAAGATAAGACACCTAATGACCGTTATAAAATTTCTCCACGCCGCGATTGGTCCAGTATTGGCTGGATTGTAAGCGAGCAATTTTCATGGCGCTGGATTTTCATCGGAATGCTACCACTTGTTGCGATCGTTATTCTTTTACCCTATAAGTTTCTTATTAATGTCTCAGAAACAGCAAATCTAAACTCGATGTTACTAGAGTCCTAATGTCGACCATCGGGTTTGGTGCCTTACTGTTTGGACTGAGTGGTGCAGGAGACAAAGGCTCGGGTAGCCCTCAAGTTTTGATATTTATCACAATTGGACTTGTTTTTCTTGGTTTCTTCATCCATCGGCAACTCTCTTCTAAAGATCCATTGCTCAATTTACGTGTTTTCAACTTTAGAATGTACACAAACACGACAATTATAAGCATGATGGTCATGTATGGTGATATGATTTTATTGCCTATTTACCTGCAAACAAGTAGGGGATTCTCCGTTTTAGATACTGCGTTATTATTGCTTCCAGGAGCATTGGTGAATGCGTTTATGTCTCCGATATATGGAAAAATGTTAGATAAGCTCGTCATAAAACAGGTTGTCATCATCGGATTATTGTTTACCCACCCTTCGATTTGGGGTGTGACAAATTTGACGGAAACCACCATCGAAAAAATGTGAATACCCTACACAAATAAAGAAAAGGATAGATGAAATGATGTCATCTATCCTATCCTTCTAAACAAGAATGACCATTGCATCCATGTTTTAATGAATATCCTTCTTCTTAAAGTCTCCGCCCTTAATTTCGGCGACATCATATACTGCAACAAACGCCTGAGGGTCAATTTCGTTAATGATTTCTTTCATTTTTGTTTCTTCGAGGCGGTTAATCATGCACGTGATTTCTTTGAATTGTTCATTTGAATAAGCCCCTAGCACAAGATTATAGGTGGCGCTTCTTCCCAACCGATCGCGAATCGTCTCAACCATTTCCTCAGGGTGTTTTGTAATAATCTTAAAGGTTTTCGAACCACTTAAGCCTTCTTCGACAATATGAATGACTTTGGAAGCAATAAAGTAGGCAATTCCTGAGAGAAAAGCTCCCTTTAAACCAAATACGAATGAAACGATAATGAACACAAATAGGTTTAAAAAGAGGATCAGATCACTTGTTCCAAATGGCAACTTCCGAGAAAGGAGAACGGCCAACATATCAATGCCATCTAACGCACCACCATTTCGCAATGCAAGTCCCATTCCAAAACCGATGATGATTCCGCCAACAACCGTAACCAGTAATGTATCTCCCTCTACAATCGTAGGAATATGGTGCATCACACTTGTTCCAACCGCAAGGGAAGCAATACCGATCACAGAGTAGATGGCAAAGCTTTTACCAATTTGTTTATACCCTAAGTAGACGAAAGGGATATTCAGTATTGCGATTAGCAGTCCAAGTGGTAATCCCATCAACTGCGATCCAGCGATACTTAGGCCCGTGACACCTCCATCAGACACACTATTTGGGATTAACACTGCTTCTAATCCATAAGCCGTAATGAAGGCCCCAATGATGATTGGAATGGCACGTAACGCCATTTTTCCTGTACTGTTTGGTTTTCTTCTAATAGTGCCCATATGTATACCTCTAATCTCTATGAATTTTCACTTTTAAAATTATACACTTTCTCTCACTTCAAAAAAATAAAAACTTTTTTATGGAATTGAGACCTAGGAAACCTTAAGTTGAGTTTACATTATTAAAAGGGCAAATCAAAAAGTCTCCTATACCTGAGAATAGGAGACTTCAATTGATTCCGTACAGCTTATTTAATTTTCTGGTTGGTGATGTATCGGGAGGACAATCACAAAGCTTGTCCCATTAGGATTGCTATTGGCTTCCATTGTTCCATTATGGTTTTCAATGATTTTTCGTGAGACGGATAATCCTAAACCCGTTCCTTCATCTTTAGTCGAGAAAAACGGTTCAAATATATGTTCTAGGACTTCAGCAGGAATCCCATTGCCATTGTCACTAAAAACAAAATGAACTTCTCCGTTCACCAGCTTTGTCGCGAGCATAATTTGCAATGGTTGACTATGCTTCGCTTGCAAAGAGTTTTGAAAGAGATTAATGAACACTTGTAACATTTCATCACGATTGCACAGGATGGGAACATCTTTTGTTCGTGGTTCAATCTCAACTTGAACATCAATGTTATATAGCAATGCTTCACTTTTAAGAAAATGCCACATATACTCAAGCAAGCTCTCTACTCGAATGCTTTCAAACTCTTTGAACGAAGGTTTTGAGATACTTAGGAAATCGGAAATGATTTTATTTGCCCTATCAATTTCCGGAATTAATAACTTGGAGAAAAGTTCGCTCATATGATCATCCACATCTTTTTCAAGGTATTGTAAAAATCCTCTAACGGTGGTGAGGGGATTTCGAACCTCATGGGCAATTCCAGCGGCAATCCGACCTAACAATGCTTCTTTTTCAGCTTCGCGCATTTTTTCTTCCATTCTATAACGATCCGTAATATCCCGAAACCGCCCGAAGGAACCAATCATTTTTTTATCTTCGAATATTGGTTGCGCGTCTAATAGGCAAACAAACGGCTGTCCATGTGAATTTGTAAATTTAAATTCTTTATTTTCATAGACTTTATGATGGTGGAGAACTTGGGAAAAGTAGTTTCCGAATATATCAGAGTCAAAAATATTTTCACCTATTATTGCGCCTTGATGGTGGGGATAAACTTCTTGTGCCAATTCATTTGCCTCGATAATGGTACCGTCGATGTCAGTAACAATGATGCCACTTCTTGTACTGTTTAACATAATCTGATTCATGATATCGAGCTTCTTATTCTGATTTCGTAATTGAAGTTCTCGTTCAATTGTTTCTGCTATCTGCGATAACATCGTCAACAACATCGGATCCTGATGGGTAATAGGGGTCATGATGTTAATCGTACCAAGTAAAGAATTTTCATCGCGACAACAAAAAGCTGCTCCGTAACAGGCAATCCCATGGAGCGCTTTATGAAAATGATTTGCACCTATCACTTGAACAGGATGTCTTTGTTGTAGAGCTAGGCTTATTACATTAGTCCCAGGATCTTCCTGGGTAAATAAACTTCCTATTCGAATTCCTAACGTGCGAATAGTCGATTGAATACTATCATCGCCATACATTTCTAACAAATACCCATTTGCATCAGATACGACAATTAAAACGGGATTTCCTTTCAAAAAATCTAATAATTTATTTGAAAAGATTGTCACAACAGACAATATCTCTTGAAATTCTTTTCGTTTCACGTTGAGGTCTTCTTTAGACATAGACCTTTTGGGATTAGGGGGGGCATTTGGGTCCATGCCAGCTGCTTTACATAACTTTTTCGACTGAGTTATGTAATCTGGTTCTACTTGTATATTCATACCTGTCACCTCAAAAAATATTGCAATAGTACTATTGTACTCATAAACAGTATAAAGTTCTATAAAAATAGAGGGAAAAGTTTACAAATTTAGGTTTTTCATAAGAGAAAGGGGACGGAAGATTTTAATAGTACAGCCATGCTTTGTTCATAGTTTGTTCATAAATTTTAGATAGAATAATTACATGGAAAGGATAAACCCTTTTCCTCCCTCAAACCCCCTTTAATATATATGACCGGAAAGGCATCATCTGTAAAAGGATGGTGCTTTTTTCATTCTATGATAAAAACCGCTCGACAAACACGAACATATGTGCGAAAATTATGGAGGAAGATTTATTCTACTTAATAAAAAACCTCAATAAATTTTATTTTTTTAAAATTTTTACCAACACTTCAAGTTTTTCATCCGTTATCTTAATGAACAGCCATTACATGATTCCAATTAAACAAGTAAAAAGTGAGTGATTCAAATGGAAGTGAGTGATTTATATATAAAGCTAAAGGAAGATTTGTAAAGTTTTGCTCGGTCCATTTCGCGGGAAGAACAGGAAGCAAATGACATGATACAAGTGCAGTAGAAAAAGCGTAAAAAGTCCTGAAATTCTTCAGTTACCAGATATATAAGCAACGTTCATGGTTTTTCAGAGTGATGAAAAATAAATTAATTAATGATGACCGTGAAAACAAAGAGTACTAACAGAATGGGGGGATTTTGGACTTTTCCATTCAGGTAGCCGCTGTCACAAACTTAAAAATAACGGAACTGTTATCTCATGGTCAAATGAACAATTCTTATATTTAGATTTCGGTATTGAAGGTCAATGGATTCTTGATAAAGAAGACGAACCGGGGATATTAACAGCCAAAGTAGCCGCCATTGCCCTATTCGGGGAAGTGGTTGTTTCGGACAAAAAACAAAGAGGGTTTTACAACCACTTATTTGTCTGAATGAAGGGGAGGTTTATGAGGAAGTGGATAAACAAGATTATTCCTATTTAAAAAATATTGGCGAACTATCTTTTTTAAGTTTAGCTTTAATCGTTTTCGGCTAAAATGAATCATTGTCGGCAGTTAATGGATGTTTTTTCCTGAAACGCCTACCCTTTAAATGGAGGTTATAACAATGACACTAAATTTAATTCTGTTTACCATAAGCATTAAAAAGCGTGACTATACAATAGAAGAAGAACTTCATTTTCAAAAAGTCGAGCGGCATATGGAAGCGCAGAAAACTAGTCAATCTGCTTACCTACCCAAGTTTTAAGCAATACTATGGGAATTTGAATTTTCTAGGAAATAGACAAAAGGTGACAATAACCAAGAATATTGTCACCTTTGTTTGTGTTAATGTTGTTATTTGATCCCGATAACGCGTATTCTTTTGTAATCAACCAACCAATCGTAACCATCAAAATTCTGCGGTTTCAAATGATTTTCCACTCTAATAATCAATGACTCTTTTTCTTCTAGGGAAAGCCCATCTAACAAACCATCTCCAAACATTTTTATCCAATTTCTTAACCCATCAGGCCCTACTAATTTTGTCGGCCTGTCAAAATGTTGTGCAAAGGTGACCCGAAAGGAAAGCTTTTCCATCAACTGGGTATACTCGCCGATGGTTGGATAATACCAAGGGAACCTAACTTCGTCTTTTTGCAAATCTTTTCTTCGCTGCAGAATGGCGCTCGTAATGAATTGAACATTGCCCTTGCCCCCGAATTCTGCGACAAATCGTCCATTGGGCTTTAAACCCTGATAAATTGAAGTGAGCGCCTTTTCAGGTTCGTTAACCCAGTGGAGAGTCGCATTTGAAAACACCGCATCAAATTCATGATAAAAAGCTAAGTTCGTTGCATCTTGGACAAGGAATTGGTGATGGGGATATTTTTCTTTCGCACGGTGGATCATCTTTTCAGTTTGGTCAACACCTACAACCTGAGCTCCTAAATCATAAATTTTTTTAGTTAAGTCTCCAGTGCCACAGCCAAGGTCCAAGATTCTCTCCCCAGGTTTTGGTGCTAGAATTTCAATCAAATCGGCTCCATACATCGAAACAAACGAATGCTTTGAATCATACAAATTCACATTCCAACTTTGTAGTCTCTCCACAAAATAACACCCTTTCTTATCTTTTGACTACCCAGTAATCCTAATGGATGAAGGGAGGGACAAATATGTAAGGAAATTAGAGGTTTCAAGATTTAGTGAGTTGCATTCAAAAAGTCACCGAGATAGAATATGATGTTAATTTGTATGACTCATCAACCTCAAAAAAAGCTATCTACTCCAAAATTATCTTCTTTTCCCCATGATACGTTTTCACGGCCGGTGGAGTATAAACCGAAAACTGGTTGATTAAGCGGGAAGGGGAGTCATCAACAAGTACCATAGATCGGAATTTCTCTTGTAAAAACTTTTGCTCAACCATATGGTCAAAGAGGTGAAGCAATGGGTTATAATACTTTTCAATGTTCAGCAACCCACATGGCTTTTGATGAATCCCGATTTGACCCCAGGTGAAAACTTCAAAAAACTCTTCCAATGTACCAGCTCCACCAGGTAGGACGATAAAACCATCAGAGAGTTCAGCCATTTTCGCTTTGCGTTCATGCATTGATTCAACAACGTACAATTCTGTTAAGTTTGGATGAGAGATTTCTTTTTCCTCTAACACCCGTGGAATCACACCAATCGCCTGACCACCATGATCTAAAACAGTATCTGCTAAAATGCCCATTAGGCCAATACTAGAGCCGCCATAAACTAACGTAATCTCCCGACGTGCGAGCTCTTTTCCTAACTCAATGGCTCCTGTTTTGTAAGCATCAGAGCCTCCTAAACTAGAGCCACAATAAACCGCTAATCGCTTCATGTACATTCCTCCAAACTAAACTAAGTTCTTTTAAAAAAATCATAAAATTTTCAACTTGAAAATTTTATGATCAGCGGATAACTCTTCGCGTGATAATCCATTTCAAAATTGATGGGAATAATGCTTTCCATTTTGGTCTATTATGACTGTCGGAATAAAACAATCCACATCCGCATTTCTATTTATATCGTTCATTTTACCATGCTAGTATCTGTTGTTATGTAAAGAAATGATTAAACAACTTTCTCTAGCTTTAAGCCAACTGCTGTTCGGCAAATTCGCGATACAATGGATGACTTCCAATTAATTCGCGATGTGTTCCAATACCCGTCACTTCACCTTTTTCAATAAATATAATTTGATCAGCATCAACAATTGTCGAGAGGCGGTGGGCAATCACAAAGGTGGTTCGGCCTTCCATTAATCTAGTTAATGCTTGTTGCACGATGCTTTCAGACTGACTATCCAAACTTGCAGTTGCTTCGTCCATCATCAAAATTTGGGGATCTCGTAAAAACGCCCACGCAATCGCAATTCGCTGCCTTTGACCACCCGAAAGTTTGACGCCACGTTCCCCAACTTCCGTATCCAAGCCTTTCGAAAAGGAATGGATAAATTGGTCGGCATAAGCCATTTTGGAGACTTCCCATAAGCGTTCATCCGGGATTGACTCAGGGTTCTCAAGTCCGTAGCACAAGTTTTCGCGAATCGTTCCACCCATCATCGCGCTTTCTTGTGACACATAGCCAACCTGATTGCGCCATGAAGTAAGTGACAACTGGGAAATCGGAGTGTCACCGATAAAAATGGCCCCAGAGGTTGGTTCATAATAACGCTCGATTAAACCAAACATCGTCGTTTTTCCACCACCACTCGGACCAGCAAAAGCAATCATCTGACCAGGTTGTGCTTCGAAAGAGACATTTGTAATCACTGGCTCATCTTCACTATAGGCAAAGCTGACATTCGCGACCGTAATTGATTTTCCGAAAATGGCCATTTCCTTTCCAACCTGACCTTCTTCGAGAGGGAGGTCCAAAATTTCGATAATTCGTTCGGTTGCACCAGTAGCTTTTTGTAATTGCGTAAAAAACATTGCAAACGAGGTAATCGGAAAGATAATTTGGAACAAATACAATAAAAACGCGACAAGAGAACCTGTCGACATCGTTCCGTTAGCAACCCTGATTCCGCCATAACCGATAATCATCACAATGACCACCATGACGACAAAATACATAAACGGTCCAATCAGCGCAAATACGCGTGACTCTTTTAAACCAAATTGTAATAAATTCTGGATTCCTTTAATACCTTTGTTTTCCTCAAAATTCTCAGCGGTGGAAGATTTCATCAAACGAATTTCACTAAGAGTTTGCTGAATATCTCCTGTAAAATGAGCAGTTTCATCTTGTAAGCCTCGTGAGATTTTAGCCATTTTTCGACCAAGTGGAATCATAATCATCATTGTAATCGGCACTGAAACCAGCATCAACAACGTCATTTTCCAGTCCATGATTAGAAGAATAATGATGGCACCAATAATCGAAATCATTCCTGAAATGAACTGTGGGAAATGTTGTGAAATCAAATCTTTTACAATTCCAGTATCGTTGATGACCCGACTGACCGATTCGCCGCTTTGATTTTTATCAAAATAAGGAACTGGTAGGCGAATCAGTTTCACCCACATTTTCTGTCGCAAACGAGCAACGATTCGTTGACCCACTGCAGCGAGAAGATACGTGGAAATCCCATCAAGTACGGCTTGAAGAATGAATACGACTCCAATGGTCACGATGAGTGTCGTACTAATCGCCGATAGTGAAAATCCATCAACTAACTCTCTCGTTAGCAGCGGAATCGAAAGTCCGACAAACGTCGTAAACACACTTGCTATTAAACCAATTGTCAACGACCATATTGGAATATTGGTGGATAAAATCAGTGAAAAAAACGGTTTTAAGCTACCTTGTTGTTTTTCCATAAACAAACTCCATTCATTTCAAACTTTTTCTACCTCTCTATCTTACTTTGCCTAGGATAAAAGTTCCAATTTAAGCCATTCGTATTCTATGCTGTCTTTCGTAAAGATTGTTGTAAAGAACCTAGATCAAACAATTGGTATAAGAAACATAATAGAGTATGATACATAGTATAAAGTATATTGTATGACATACAGTATTTAAGCAACTGAGGTGTAGAGATGAGCCAATTATTAAACACAATGACAACCGAATTACGAAGGGGGACGTTAACACTTGCGGTCTTAAGTCAATTGCGGACGCCACAGTATGGATATTCTTTAGTTCAGCGCTTAGAACATTCAGGCATCTCGATTGAACAGAGTACGTTATATCCACTTTTAAGACGTTTAGAAAAGCAAGAGTTAGTGAAAAGCCAGTGGGATACAACCGAAAGCAGACCACGCAAATATTATGTTTTAAGCGATTTTGGAGTTGGAATTTTTACCCAATTAAAACAAGAGTGGGAAAAGACTACGAAAGAGCTGTCTCAATTATTAACTGAAGGAGAAAACGAGGATGAATCGGATTGAGCTTTATATTCACGATGTAACGCGGAGGCTTCCAGAAGCAACTCGGGAAGATATTGCCCTTGAAATGAGGTCGACGATTGAAGATATGCTTCCTGACAATTATACCGAGGACGATGTAAAATCCGTTTTAAAACAGTTAGGAAGTCCGGCTAAATCTCGCGAACGGTTACCAGGATAAACCGATGCATTTAATCGGACCGCCGTTATTATGATCTTTATGTTCAACTGCTTAAGTTGATCTTGCAATTCGCTGCGGTGATTTCTTTAATATCAGTGTTAGGAAACCAAATCATATCTTACGACGGGGAATTAGCTATTATGACAGTGCTTTACGGTTTAGTCGGTGAGACGGTTTTGAGTTTTATCACCATTTCGTTTCAAGTCTTTTTCTGGTTAACAGTTATTTTTGCGATTTTTAGATCGAACCGACCGCAATCAAAGTCAGGAACCTGTCACGTTGAAGCTAAAAGAATGGACACCAGATGATTTAGTAGAGGTTTCTCAAATGGTGAGAGGGAAAATGATTACAAGGAGAGACCTTATTGGAGTTTAATATGGACTGCAATTTGGGGAACTGGTTATTTTCATGTTGACAAACTGATTGGTGTCTTTGAGAGTGGTGTTTTTGTAACACCAACCTTCAATCAAACCGTCTTGGAAACGTATTGGGCCCTAATTGTTGTAGTGCTTGCCCTAGAAGTCATTCTTGCGCTCTATAAACTAGTGGTTGGTCAGTGGACATATCGGTTGGCTGTATTTAATCTCAATGTCCAAGTCGTAACCACGATTGTCTTTGTTGTGATTATAATAGACCCTAATCTACTAAACTCAGCTTTTACAACCACGATAACTGATTTATTGGATTTCCCATCTGGTTGGGGGAAGTGGCTCATTGGCAGTAGTTTATTTTTAGTTGTAGTCTTTGCGATTTTGGAAGTGTTCCAAGGATTTCGAAGAGCGAGTATAAAATATAATACAAAGTAATAACAGACCAAGGATGGAGGTTTAGTAGCATACCTACTATTGTTTTATTCCCAGTCCTAGCAATAAAATGCAATTAAGCGGAGAATAAAAGGTTACTGCATAAAAAAAGAAGGGGGAGGGTATTTTGATCAGAGTGCCCACGTTTAGCTGTAAAATAGAGAAAAATACCCTCCCAAAATCCTTTTAACTAGTAACTTCAAAAGGTTTATTCACAAAAGAATAAATCTGTTGTTTTTCTGTTAAAAAATAGACTATAAATGAGCAAACATTTGGTTTTATACCAGGTTCGGTAGATCATCCAACCAGTATTAATACAACTCACCGTCTCATTTTGTACTGTATCCAGCCATTTGATGATAAATTCGCAAAATCGATTGTCCATACTCTTCACCCGGAACGGCCCATTTACCATTTAATGCGACCCAGGTCGAAGCAGAACCTCTTGAAACTAGATGAAAACGCGGGTCGACGAGAGGATGTTTAGGTGGTAGTGGTTTGTTGGTAGCATATGCATACAAATGTTGAAGGTGAGCGAGGACGCCAACTTGAGGTGTACTGAAGATAGCACCTGGTGTGCTGCGATTCGTTGCGCCGATTCCAGCAAAATTGTTTTGTTCGGCGCGGACGACACCTGTAAAACGCAAATCATTTGTTTCCAGCAAAGCTTGGGCAAAGGCAATATCTCCACGAATGCCATAACTTTCAGCAAAAGATAAGTACATAGTTTCCAATCGAATGGCGAATGGGTTCTTGCTTTTCACAAATGCTTGCATTTGTTTGGAGGATAGAATTGATTTCCCTAATATAGAAACAGATGTAGGGGAAGAGCCTTTCTTTTCAAGAAAAAAGTACGCATCAGGCACTCCATTTTTCTTCACTTCTGCTAGCCTTTTCTCGGCCATTTCACGGGTGGAAAAGGCACCAGCTTGCACACGATATAAGGTTTCGTGTGCACGATTCACTGAATATATATCGGCCTCAATCCCATTGGATTGGAGCATTGCCTTGCGCTTTTCCGCATTCTCCTTCAGTTTAAAAGCTCCAGCTATAACCTTATAGATCATCCCAATGCCTCCTTTCTTATTAGATATATAGTAAAGATATATTCCTTGGGACTTGGAAGCTTTACATACAATTGAAAAAAGTGCTTGATTCTCGTGGGAATCAAGCACTTTTATGGTTAACTCTTGTACTTCGGAATCTCCAAAGAAATAGAATAGAAATCTAGTAAGCTATATAGGTTATAAATCGAACTAACTTGTTTTGTTGCCCAACCAATATCGGTTGCATATTGATGTGTGGCTGTTCCTTTTGCAATTGTAGCATCTGGATTCCAGCGCATTTTATAAAGTGTGTCTTGTCCTTTACTAATATAGCCCTTGGCAATAAATTGAGCGCCACCCATAATCGCTTGTTCAGGAGAAAACCACCCAGCATTATAGGCGTGTTTTGCGCCACTTTCAACAGCGGAACCATCGTATGCTCCAATGCCGAACATATTGTAAACGGTCTTACCGTATATTTCTACACCTGTTGCTAACTTTGAAGTTCCGTTTCCTGTTTCTAACAGGGCGTGGGAAATCAAGTACACGTCATTGACTCCATATTTTGCAGCCGCAGCAGCAAAAGTAGCGGCATGTCCGGAAAGAACACCTTTTCCGGATAGAATTTTTTCATTAACTTCAAATTGATCCAAAGAAGTGGATTCCGATAACTTCAAGAACTGCAACGAAGAGACGGGATCATCGACGAAGTTAGTTGGATCAAGATAGTTTTTAACATCCTCTTTACTTGCGTTTACCCATGATTGCTTAAATTCAATCTGATACCAATTATACCCGTCAGATCCTTTCATCTTTGAAAGAATATTAACGGTTTCTCCGTTTTTAATCGTTCCGATTTCCCAATGTTCAGTTCCAGCTCCACCTCTAACTTTCCAACCATTTCCTTTAATTTTTGCAGTCGAGGCGTCGGTGAAGACAAGTGCATCTTCTCGTATGTATGAGGCATAACTTTTATCTGTTTGTGGTTTCGCTGACATTTGCATATCAACTAATGCATCCAATGTCACATCGTATTGTAAATAACTCGTGTTCACTTTCCGATTAGCAGATTCTGACTGATCTGTCTTAGTAGTTAAATATTGCGAACTAATGTAACCTGTTTGCCCGTTCGCGGTAGCTTTGGCCCAACCGTTTTCTTCGGCATGAATCTTAACTGCTGTTCCTCGATTTAAAGCCGTAACAATCCTACCTTTAGTAGATGGTTCGGCACGCATGTTTAGAGTGGAACCTTCAGAAACATTCACATATTTTACGTTTGTATTTGGAGAAGGGGTGGGCTCTTTTTCAACTTCAGGTTCAGAAGGCAATTCTTCCACTGGAGGTGTTGGTGCTGTTTCGGCTTGAACAATCGTCAGATACTCGGAGCTGACATAGCCTTCTTGACCATAAATCTTAATTTTCGCCCAGCCATTTTCTTCTGATAAAACAGTAACCTTAACGCCGTTTGCTAATTTTATCATGACGGACGCCTTGGTTGTAGGCTTATTTCTCATATTCAAACTAGAACCAGGCTGAACCTTTACTGCCTTTGTGATTGCTACTGACTGACTTGGTGCAGCTGGTTTACTCGAAGAATTCGAGGTATTAGCCAGATATTTGGTACTCACGTATCCAGTTTTGCCACTAACTTTTATCTTGCTCCAACCATTTGCTTCCGATAAAACTGTTACGGAAGTGCCTTTCGAAAGACTCGCAAGCACCTTCGAACTGGTGGAAGCTGCAGCACGCATGTTTAGAGAAGATCCAGAACTAACGTTGACAACCTTAGTCACAGTTTTAGCAGGTTTAGCTTCATTCGTCGATCCCTGTTTGTTCTCGTTACTCAGGAATTGGGAACTCACATATCCAGTTTTACCGACAGCCGTCACTTTGCTCCAACCATTTGCTTCCGATAAAACTTTTACAGAAGTACCTTTCGAAAGACTCGCAAGTACCTTCGAACTGGTGGAAGCCGCAGCACGCATGTTTAGAGAAGATCCAGAACTAACGTTGACAACCTTAGTCACAGTT
>Ga0182742_1000803_pt1 | contig 45494 bp, 38 predicted proteins | sample eDN5th37CBELigMG_FD_128880 | JGI IMG/M metagenome (GOLD analysis project Ga0182742, IMG submission 128880) | Enriched Miracle-Growth compost microbial communities from Emeryville, California, USA - eDNA 5th pass 37_C BE-Lig MG (version 2)... ... | reverse complement strand
TTGGCGCGTTCGGCGCGCAGCTTGACGATGTCGGCGATCAGCTTGGTGGTGTCGAACTCGCCGCTCCAGCCGCGGCCGGCAGACGCCTTGTACAAGCGCTCGCGCACGGAGCGGTTCTTCAACTGTGCCAGTGGCGGCTGACCGGTCGTGTTCAGCAGCGTCAGCACGTACTTGCCTTCCTTGCCGCGGGCCTTGGCCGCTTCGGCGGCGGTGGCGATCTGCCCCTCGCTCAGGCCATCGAGCTCTTCCTTGGTGTCGACGACGAGCGCGGCGGCGTTATCGCCTTTCAGTACGAGCTGCCGGAACTCCGTAGTCTTCGATGAGATCTTTTCATTGAGCTCGCGCAGTTCTTTCTTCTGCGCTTCGGAGAGATTCGCACCGGCGCGCACGAAGTTGGTGTGATAGCGCTCGAGCAGGCGCAAGGACTCGGGATCGAGCTCGAGCGACTGGCGCTGATCGTAGAGCTTTTTCACACGTGCGAACAAAGCCGGATCGAGATAGATGCTGTCCGAGTGCGCCGAGAGCTTGGGCGCCATTTCGGTCTGCGCCTTCTCGATCTCGGGATTGGTGTTGGACGAGCTGAGCGAGAAGAAGACCGTCGTGGCCCGATTCAGCAACTGGCCGGAGCGCTCCAGCGCGACGATGGTGTTCTCAAAAGTCGGGGCGGCCTTGCTGTTGACGATGGCGGCGACTTCCTGGCGCTGCTCGGCCATGCCGGCTTCCATCGCGGGCACATAATGCTCGTTCTTGATCTTATCGAGCGGCGGCCACTTGAAGGGCAGCGTGCTTTCGCGAGCGAAGGGATTGTCCGGCGACAGTGCGGTGGCGGCGATCGCGTTCATGGTCATCGTTCCGAGAGCCGCGGTCAACAACGCGGCGCTGAGCTTGCTGGTAACTGACATAGTGGGCTTCGGTGTCCGGCGAGACCGCCAGAGTTACAAATGCGCGTGCGTTCATCAAGCACGACGCGTCGATCTGAGTCGCGCATACGCCCTGGGGCCCAGGGCGCATGCTACCCACCCTATGTATACAAGCAACTTCCGCGATTTCAACCGCGGGCGATGCCGAGACGGGTTATTTCTTCAGGTATGCCTTCGACTGCTGCGCAACCACCTCAATCAGATTGCCCATCGCGACGTGGGCGTCGATCAGGTGCAGACCCCAATCCTTCAACACGTTGCCGCCGGCGACAACGTCGCCCGTGATCTCATCAGTGCGCGGATCGGAAGGGTTCGCGTTGGTCGTGATGGCGAGATACGAGCCGGCGTCGCTGCTGACGCATTCGCCGCTCAACAATCCCGGCACGCTTACGAACGGTGTTTCGATCTTTGCGCCCGTCGCCCAGGCCTTGGGCGGTGCAGCCTCGGTGCTCACTCCGTTGAAGCCCGCCGAAAGGTACGCATGCATTTCAGCTTTGCCACCATTGAGCGCCGCCGGGTTGACGCACGCAGCCTGCATTCCTTCGGTTGGCACGCGACCGAAACGCGAGTTCGGCGGCGGCGGCGCCTCACTGCGGAAAGTCACATACGAAACGATGCAACCGAGCTGTGAAGCGGACCGGCACAGCGGCATGTGCTGGAAGGAGCCGCCGACATCTTTGCCTTTCGGCACGGCGACGTTCGTTCCCAATAGCAGCGCCGAGAGCACCTTCGACTGAATCGGGTTGCCGTCGATCTCATTCTTGATCAACTGAGTGAGCACGCTCGAGCCCTGCGAGTGTCCGATCAACACGACGCCGCGGCCATGGTTGTCGTTCTGCAGATAGTGGTTCCAGGCTGCGAGGACGTCGTCGTAACCGAGCTTGCGATCGGCCGAGAAGTTGCCGCCAGACATTGCCGCTCGCAGCGCCTTCAATGTGACTTGCCGATATAACGGCGCGTACAGCTTGCACTGGGACGCGAATCGAGCGAACTGCGCGCGCACGACACTGTTCTCTTCCGGTCCCGCGTTCATGTCGCTGTTCGGTGTGGGATCGTTCGACACTGTCGGATACACGTAGAAACAATCGATGGGTGCGTTCGGGTTTGCTTTGAACGGTTCCCGAGTGAGCTTTCCGCTCGCCGCAACGATGGTGGTCGTCAGGTCGACGGTGCAGGCATCCTCACGCCCAGGACGGCATAGCCAGGTCTCCGGCTTGCTGTAATCGTTGGCGGCGGGTTGTGTTACTTCCGGTGCGGACGATTGCGCGAGCGCCGCTGCGCCGAGCAACAAGCCGCAGGCTGCAATCGAAAGTCGAAACATGCTATTGGACATGTGAACCCCCAAGAATCTGTGAACTCAGCGTGTCGTTGTGGCAGGCCGCGCTGGGTGAATCCCTCGCGGACTTGTTTACCGGATTCGACCGGGGCGTCGTAAAAAGAAAAGTCAAAGCAAGGCTGGCGCGATTGTCTCGCGGGGCTCCTTCCATACACTGCTCGGGCGCTGGTGCGCCTTGCGGGGGAATGATGAAAGGTCCTATGAAACATCGATGGTCCGGCGCCCGTGTTCTGTTGGGCAGTATCTTGTCGGTGGTGTGTGTCATCAGCGCACCGGCGCTGCATGCCGCCGACGCCAGGAAGTCTGCCGCAGGGTGGAAAGTGCCGCGCACTCCGGATGGCAAGCCGGACCTGCAGGGTAACTGGACCAACGCGACGCTGACGCAGTTGGAACGCTCGGCGGAGCATGGCGATCGCAAGGTGCTCACACCCGAAGAAGCGCGGAAGATCGAAGGCGCCGCTGCTCAGCACGTCGAGGAGAATGCCCGGCCCACCGATCCGAAGCTGGGGATTCAGGACCTGCCCAAGGATTGCGGCTATGGCTTCAGCGGCACCAATTGCGGTTACAACAACTTCTGGGTCGATCGCGGCACGCAGGTGATCCGCATCGATGGCGAGCCGCGCAGCTCCATCATTACGGAGCCGGCGAACGGTCGCATTCCTTCCATGACGCCGGCTGCGAGCAAAGAAGCGGCAGCGCGCGTGGCCGCATTCCGCAAGGGCGCAGGGCCGGTCGATGGTCCGGAGCTGCGTTCGCTGGGCGAGCGCTGCTTGACGTCGTTCGGTTCGAGCGCGGGGCCGCCGATGCTGCCGCTCATGTACAACAACACATACTCCATCGTGCAAACGCCGGAGACGGTGATGATTCTGGTCGAGATGATTCACGACGCGAGAGTGGTGCGCATCGGTGGCAAGCACGTGCCGGACAATGTGAAGAAGTGGTACGGCGATTCCATCGGGCGCTGGGAAGGCGACACGCTGGTGGTCGAGACGACCAACTTCCATCCCATGCAGACCTTCCGTGGCCTCGGCCCGAATCGCAAAGTCACGGAGCGTTTCACTCGCATCTCGGCGGATCAGATCCTGTATCAGTTCAAGGTCGAAGACCCGGCGCTGAGCCAACCGTTCGCCGGCGAGCTGCCGCTGAATGCTACGCCAGACCTCATGTACGAGTACGCCTGCCACGAAGGCAACTACGCGCTGCCCGGCATCCTGGCCGGTGCGCGTGAAGAGGAACGTCAGGCCGCGGGCAAGCAGATCGAGCAGGACGAAGCGGACAACGACAAGGGCGAGTGATCGCTCTCGCCGCGATCGACTCGACCTTGTCAGAGACGGTTGGGAGCCGGCGCGACGGCCTTGCGTTCGACAAGACTGGTCAGTTCCGCGGGTCGCGGTCATCATTAGGCGTCAGTCTGCGTGGCAGACTGACGCTTTTCTGGTCGACCCGGAGATCCTCATGAATCGTCGCCAGGCTTTGCTTGGACTGGTTGCTTTGCCCGCGGTGGCACAAATTGCTTCAGCCGCTGCCGCACCCGTCGTGGTCGTGAACAAAACGCCGACGTGCGGCTGCTGTGGTCTTTGGGTGAAGCATCTGCAGGCAGCGGGGTTCGCCGTTCAGGTGCATGACCTGGAGAATCTCTCGGCCATCAAGGAGCGTGTCGGCGTGCCGTTCGGCATGGGCTCCTGCCATACCGCCGAAGTCGGCGGCTACTTCATCGAAGGCCACGTGCCGGCGGACGACATCAAGCGGCTGCTGAAGGAAAAGCCAGCGGCCAAGGGGCTGACCGTGCCGGGCATGCCGGCCGGCTCGCCCGGCATGGAAGTGCCGTCGGGTCGCGTCGATCGCTACGATGTGCTGCTGGTCGACCGGCAAGGCAAGACCTCGGTGTTCGCCACTCATGGCGGCGATAAGAAATAATCGATGAAATTCTATTCGTGGAACGTCAACGGCATTCGCGCCGTCGTCAAGAAAGGAACGTTTCAGGCGTTCATCAAAGAGCACAAGCCCGACATCCTGTGTCTGCAGGAAACCAAGGCGGAGCAGGGCCAGGCCGAGGTCGATCTCGCCGGCTATCACGAGTACTGGAACTCCGCGGTCAAGAAGGGCTACTCGGGCACCGCCATTTTCTGCAAGCGTGAGCCGCTCGATGTGATCAATGGCTTTCCGAAGGAATTCGCCAGGAAGTTCTCGTTCGCCGATGAGCTCAAGCGCGACGCCAACGAGGAAGGGCGGGTCATTACGGCGGAGTTCGACAAGTTCTATGTCGTGACGGTCTACACGCCGAACGCGAAGGACGACCTGAGCCGGCTGCCGTTACGACACAAGCATTGGGATCCGGCGTTCCTCGCGTATCTGAAGCAGTTGGAAAAGAAGAAGCCGGTGCTGTTCTGTGGCGATCTGAACGTCGCGCATACCGAGCTGGATCTGGCGAATCCCAAGCCGAATCGAGGCAAGAAAGGGTTTACCGAAGAGGAGCGCGAGGGCTTTCAGAATTTCCTCGACGCCGGCTTCGTCGACACCTTCCGCATGTTCACCCAGGGCAATGGCCACTACTCGTGGTGGAGCAATTTCTCCAACGCCCGTTCGCGCAACGTGGGATGGAGAATCGATTACTGGCTGGTGTCGGAGAAGCTGCGCAAGCAGGTGAAGAAGGCGGAGATTCACGCCGACGTGATGGGCAGCGACCACTGCCCGGTCAGCGTGACCGTGAACATCGATTAGTTTCGCTCCAACAGGCCGCCCGGCGGCCTGTTGGAGATGTGAGGCGGGTTACTTCTCGACGAACGCGCGCTCGATGACGTAGTCGCCGGGCGAGCCGATGTGGTCGGAGATCTGGAAGCCGCGCGCGTCGAGGATGGCGGAGAGGTCCTTCAACATGGACGGGCTGCCGCAAATCATCGCGCGGTCGATTTCAGGGTTCAGCGGCGGCAGGCCGATCTGCTCGAACAGTTTGCCGCTCTCGATCAGATCGGTGAGCCGGCCACGGTTGCGGTACGGCTCGCGCGTCACGGTCGGGAAGTAGACGAGCTGATTCGCCACCATCTCGCCGATGTGCTCGTCCCTGGGCAACACGTGCGTCAGGTATTCCTCGTAGGCGAGTTCGCTGGTTGCGCGCACGCTGTGCAGGAGCACGACCTTCTCGAACTTCTCGTACAGCGCCGGATCCTTGACCAGGCTCAGGAAGGGCGCAAGGCCGGTGCCCGAGCTCAGCAGGTAACAATGTTTGCCCGGCTTCAGATCGTCGATCAGCAACGATCCGGTCGGCTTGCGGCTGACCAGCACTTCATGACCCGGCAGCAGGTGCTGCAGGCGGGAGGTGAGCGCGCCGTTCTGCACCTTGATGCTGAAGAACTCGAGGTGTTCTTCGTGATTGGCGCTCGCGATGCTGTAGGCGCGGGTCAGCGGACGGCCGTCGACCTGCAGACCCATCATGACGAACTGACCGTTCTCGAAGCGCAGGCCCGGATTCCGGGTCGTCACGAAGCTGAACAACGTGTCGTTCCAGTGACGGACTCGCAGAACGCGCTCGGTGTTGAAAGCAGACATTGGGTTCCTCAATTCCTGTCGCCCGCTGACCCGAAAGTGACCCATCCAGGCGCAATCTGGCACCCCGGTCAGGCGGCTAATGATGCGAAGCATAGCGCTGCGCACCCCGTGTACGTCAGCGCGAATGGGAATAAGGACATTACGGCCGCTCAAGTTTTCCGGGGGAAGCAAGGTTTCCGCGGCCACGAGCCCCTGGCGCAGGCGCGCTCGCCAATTCGACAAAAAAGATCATACTGATCAATTATTTAAGTTCGTCACGCGTCCGGTCGCGGCGTGAGTGATGGCCACTCGTTCCGCCGTGTTGTCGCGACGGATGCGCAGTCGATTGCCGCTAGCGTTCCTCGCCGACGGGCACGACCGTCCGCACCGTCGCCAGGATCCGCCTGTTCCCGACCTTGATTGGCAGCTCCATGTTCGGCTTCACGGCGCCGAGCAGCGCGAGTGGCCCTTGAACCTGGGCTTCACGTGGACCGTATCGACGAGTCTGGCGATGGACCTCCAGATCTTCTGGCGGAACGATGCCGGACCTCTGCCTGCTGCAGCTGAGCGGTGAACATCGCGAGCCGCGATCTCACTTCGTCGAGCTGCGTTTGTGAAATGAATTGTCAACTCGGTTTGGAGCCTTGCGAGCTGCCGAAATCCAATTACGACGGACCGAACCTTGTGATGCGAGGCGGCGACGGACGGTTTAAGCTCTGCGGCGTTTTTGCGACCCAAGACCCCTCCTGCCTTGAACGACTCGAGCGACTCATCGATCACGTCCGCCGAAAGGCGCCTGACGCTGGCGGCGTTGGCCGTCGTCGTCCTGCTCAGTGCGCTCGACCAGACCATCGTCGCCACCGCCATGCCTCGCATCATCGAGGAGCTGCAGGGCCTGTCGATGTATGCCTGGGTCACGACGGCATACATGCTCACCTCCACGGTGTCGGTGCCCCTTTATGGCAAGTTGAGCGACCAGTACGGCCGTAAGCGCATTCTGATTCTGGGCGTCGTGGTGTTCCTGGTCGGCTCGGCGCTGTGTGGATTGAGCGGCGAGTTCGGCAGCCTGCCGGTGCTGGGCGACGGCATGATGCAGCTGGTGGTCTTCCGGGCGCTGCAGGGGTTGGGCGCCGGCGCGCTGATGACCGTTTCCTTTGCAGTCATGGCGGACATGTATCCGCCACGCGAGCGCGGCCGGCTATTCGGCGTGTTCGGATCGGTGTTCGGTCTTGCGACGGTGGTGGGGCCATTCATCGGCGGCTTCTTCACCGATCATGGCACCGTGTCGCTGGGCGCCTTCGTGATCGCCGGCTGGCGCTGGGTGTTCTATGTGAACCTGCCGCTGGGCGCGCTCGCCCTCTTCATGATCGTTTATCGCATGCCCGCCTTGCGCAAGGGTGGCGGCGGCGACATCGACTATCTCGGGGCGGTGCTGATCGTGATCACTGCGGCGAGCCTGTTGCTCGGGCTGACCTTGGGCGGCACGCACTACGCGTGGGATTCGCTTCACATCCTCGGCTTGTTTGCAGTGTCGCTGCTGATGCTGGCGATTTTCATCTGGGTCGAAGGGCGCGCCCGCGAGCCCATTCTGCCGCTGCATCTGTTCAGTATCCCCACCTTCCGGATCGCGACACTGGGATCATTCGTGATGAGCATGGCGTTCCTGGGAGTGGTCATGTTCATGCCGCTTTACATGCAGGCCGTGCAAGGCGTCTCGGCGACGCAGAGCGGCGTCGCGCTGTTGCCGTTGATGCTCACCTTGATTGTCAGCAGCATCGGCTCGGGTCGCATCGTCGCTCACACCGGCAAATACAAGGGCCTGATGGTCGGCGGCGGCGTCCTGTTGGTCGTGGGCGTCGTGTCGCTGACCGGCATCGACGCCGATACGACGCAAGCCGATCTGACATGGCGACTCGCCTTGACCGGCCTCGGGCTCGGCCCGGCGCAGACGCTGTTCAGCCTGGTGATTCAGAACGCCGCGCCTGCGACCCAGATCGGCGTGGCGACCAGCATGAGTCAGTTCAGTCGCCAGATCGGTTCGACGGTCGGTGTGGCGATTTTCGGAACATTCCTTACGCACGCGCTCACGGTCGAGCTGCCCAGGCACGTTCCGCAATTGCCCGGCGTCCACACTGCGCAATTGGATCTGTCGCACGCGCAGAGTCAGGCCATGAACGTGGACGCGATTCGTGCGCGTGTCGATGCGGCGCTCGATGAGCGGTATCGGGTGATCGAGCGCGCCTTCAACGAAGATCAGCGAGCGGTAGCAGAAGTGCTGGCCGATCCGCGGCTCCCGGAAGCCATCAAAGCGCCGCTGCGCGATGGAGGTCTGCGTGCGAAGACGCATGCAGAGTTGCAGGAGCGCACCGATTCGCTCGTCGCCGAGTTGCAGTCGGGCGAGGCAGGGCGGAATCGGTTGTTGCAGGATCCGGAACTGTCGCCGGCGCTGAAAAAACAGTTGGCCAATATTCCCTCACGCGCCTGGAGCGACCCGGAAGTGATTGCCGGCGTCGCCGATTTGTTTCGCGACAGTGTGCTGGCTACCGAGAATGCGGTCGTCGCGCAGCGCTCGCAGAGCGCGCTGCAGAAGGTCCAGGCGGGGATGGCGATCTACGCGAACAAACTGGTGGAGGATATTCAACGCGGCGTGAAGGTGGCGTTCGCTGGAGCGATCGCTCACATGCTGGAGCGGGCGGTGTGGATCGTCGGCCTGGCGTTGCTCGTCGTGCTGTTCATTCCCGAGTTGCCGCTGCGCGCGAAGCCGCATTCGGACACGGCCAGTGAATAACCCGGCTCCGTCGGCGCCGGCCCGCCGCTCCTTCGCGGCGCTGCGCCACCCCAGCTATCGCGGATTCTTCCTGGCCTTTGCCGGCGCGATGATGGCCGACAGCGTCGAGCACGTCATCAGCTACTGGATGATGTTCGAGAAGTTCCAGTCGAATGCGCTCGGCGCGTTCGCGGTGGTGTCGCACTGGCTGCCGTTCCTGCTGTTGTCGCTGCCGGTGGGCGCGCTCGCCGATCATTTCGATCCGCGTCGGCTGATTCAGATCGGCATGGTGATCTTCATGGGCGTGTCCCTGACCTGGGGAGCGCTGTTCCTGACCGACACGCTGGAGATCTGGCACGCAATGGTGCTGCTGACCATGCACGGCATCGCGGGCGTGTTGTGGACACCTGGCGCGCAAGTGCTGCTTCATCACGTGGTGCCGCCAGAGGATCTGCAAAGTGCCGTGCGGTTGAACGCAACGTCGCGGCAACTTGGATTGCTTGGCGGACCGGCGATCGGCGGCGCTTTGTTGATGCTGCTCGGTCCGACGTACGGCATTCTGCTGAATGCCTTCTTCTATCTGCCTACGATCATCTGGTTGTGGAAGGCGCCGTACTCGCGCGTTGCGGCCGGGCAAGGGCCGCCGCGACGTGCGTTGCTGTCGGTGAGCGATGTGACGTCGACGCTTCGGCGCATCGGTTCGCACAAGACGTTGTTGTCGATGATCCTGCTCTCGGGCGGCGCTTCGTTCTTCATCGGCAATGCCTACCTGCCGCAGATGCCGGACTTCGCGCGCTCGCTCGGTCACGCCGATGCGGACCTTTCCTACAGCGTGTTGTTGGGCGCCGACGCGGTCGGTGCGCTGACGGCCGGCTTCATATTGGAGAGTCGCGGCTGGCTTCAGCCGAATCCACGCACTGCGATGATCCTGGCGATTCTGTGGTGTGTCGCGCTGGCGGGCTTCGCGATGTCCTCGCTCTATTCGCTCGCCGTGCTGTTGCTGTTCGTCGCCGGCTTCATGGATCTGTCTTTCAACTCCATGGCGCAGACGCTGGTGCAGTTGAACGCGCCGGCCGACATTCGCGGACGCGTGCTGGGCGTGTTTTCGATGATGGCGCTGGGTCTGCGGACGTTCAGTGGCGTGACGGTGGGTTTGATGGGGGCGGCGATCGGTATTCACACTTCGCTCACCTTGAGCGCGCTGGCGCTGATCGCGCTCAGTGCGATGCTGCTCGTACGCAGTCCCAGATCCTGACCGGGACTGCGCACGTCTGGCAGCCTATTTCTTCTTCGAGCTCTTTTTCCGGGTGCTCGTCTTTTTCTTGCTGCTGCTCTTCTTCTTCGGCACCTTCGCTCCGGAGCGCCGCGCTTCGGACAGGCCGATCGCAATCGCCTGCTTGCGGCTCTTCACTTTCTTGCCCGAACGACCGCTGCGCAGCGTGCCTTGCTTGCGCTCGTGCATGGCTCTCTTAACTTTCTTCGAGGCCTTCTTGCTGTATTTGCGTTTGGTCGCCATGAGTGGCTCCTGTGTGTCGGGATTAGTCCCGACCCACCAACGCCTTGCCGCAGCGGCCTGTTCCGAAATCGCTCAGCGATAGAGCAGATGCGGCGCGCGTTCCTCGGCCCAGGACTGTTCATCGGGCCGGGTGAGCGTTTCGAGATCGCCCGGCGTCGACCGCGCATCGTCGACCCATTCGCGCAGCTGCGGTCCGCCGTTGATGATGTCGATGGCCAGGCGCTCTTTCTCATATTCATAGTGAAAGTCGCGCCACAGCGGATATTCGGGATGCAGACGACGGATGGCCTTGAACGCCAATGTTTGCAGGCGCCACGGCTGGAATGCGTCATGGTCGTAGCTTGGGTCCTCGACGTGAATCTGCACGCCTGAGCAGAGTTTCCCGACATGCTTATGAAATGTCGGCTCGAACCAGCAGGAGCGCAGCCGGCAACCTTTCAACCATTGCGGCGCGAGCGCGCGCATTTCGGTCAACACCTTGTTCGCATCGATGTCCGGAGCGCCGAACAGTTCGAGCGGCCTCGTTGTGCCACGTCCTTCGGAAAGTGTGGTTCCTTCCAGCATCACGGTGCCGGCATAGGCGCGCGCCATCCAGAGATTCGGCGCATTGGGGCTGGGATTGACCCAGGTGCGTTCGCCCAATGGCCAGCCGTAACCCGGCGCGTGCTCCGGCTGCCAACCATGCATCTCTATCACGCGGTAATCGACATCGAGTTTGAGTGTGCTGACGAACCAATGAGCGAGCTCACCGAGCGTGAGGCCGTGACGCATCGGCAGCGGCCCCGCGCCGACGAAACTTTCCCAGCCGGCACGCAGGCGCAAGCCTTCGATCGTCCTGCCGGCGGGATTGGGGCGGTCGAGCACCCAAACCGATTTGCCATGCCGAGCCGCCGCTTCGAGCACGTAACGCAGCGTGGTGATGAACGTGTAGATGCGGCAGCCCAGATCCTGAAGATCCACCAGCAGCACATCGAACGGTTGCATCATTTCATCGGTGGGCCGGCGCACCTCGCCGTACAGACTGAACACCGGAATGCCATGGACGGGATCGTTGAAGGTCGGCGATTCGACCATGTTGTCCTGTTTGTCGCCGCGCAGACCGTGTTGCGGACCGAACGCCGCAGTGAGGTTCACTCCGGCTGCCACCAGCGCATCGAGGGAATGGGTCAGGTCCGTCGTGACGGATGCGGGATGAGCGAGCAACGCGACGCGCTTGCCTTGCAGATCCCGACGCAGCGACGACTCCTCGAGCAGCCGATCGATACCAAACTTCATGCAGGGTCTCCGGCCAGCCGTAGGGCAAAGGCGTCGCGATGATGGAAATCGGGCTTGCCCGGCGGATGCGCCAGCGCCCAGTAGGAAATGACGCCCTGATCGCTTTGCATGACTGCTGAGACTGCAAGCAGCAGTTCGCGGCCTTTGATCTCGGCGGCGCCGAGCCCGGGAATGGCGCCGAGATGGATATCCACATCGGCTTCCAGCTCGTCTCCATGACGACGGACGATCACACGCGGCGATGGCAGTGGATGCAACGCGGTGACGTTCTGGCGATAGCTTTCGAATCGATACGCCGCCCATTGGCTGGAAGGCGAGAAATTGAATTCGAAGTAGGCGTCGCTGTCGCTGAAGCCGATGAACGCTTCCAGGCAGGTGTGTTGCCACAACAGGTCCTGGAAGCCACTGGCGGCCTGCGGCGGCAACTGCAGGCGATCGATGTCGCCGCTGATCCGATAATCCAGCACCAGCAGATCGCTCGTCAGCGAGTCCACTTCGACCGTGATGCCCGTGACGATGTCGTCCGGTGTCGCGGGGTGGCATAGCAGGGGCGTTTGCATGCGCCCATTCTAGTCCACTCCGCGCACTGTCGGCGTCAGTGCCAGTTGGCGGTTGCCGCAATCCTCTCCCTGAACAGCGGCCGCGCCAGCCAAAGCAGCGTCGCGGCGATCGTGGTCGCCACGACCACGACGATCGCCAGCGCCCAGCGAATCTGCATCGGATCTTTCAGGATGTAGTCGCTTATGAACGGCACCAGCGCCGGTCCCACGCCCATGCCGATCAAGTTGATGGTGAACAGGTACAGCGAGGAGATCTGTGCACGCATCTGATTCGGCGTCACTTGATTGACCGCCATCGGGCCCATGGCCACATAGCCATGGAACGGCAGGCCGGCCACACAGATCGCGATGCACGCGATCAGGTATGTCGGCATGAACGGCGTGATGGAGCTGGTCGCGAGCGTCGCCAGCGCCACGACCAGGCAGACTTTGATCGGCGCGTCGGTATGACCGCGCGACGCCCAGAAATCGCACAGTCTGCCGGCGAGGAAGATGCCGGTGGTATTGATCAATATGGTCGACACGCCGATGACGACGCCGACCTGCGCGGGTTGCACTCCATACGTACGCGCAATCACCGTCGGCAGCCAGGCGCCGACGGAGTAGCCGACCATGGCCAGCATGGCGAGCGCGATGAAATGCAGGCTGTAGAAGTTGCCGTGCTTCACCAAGTACTTCAGCACTTCGCGAAAAGGGATCTTCTGCCCGAAATCCTCGCCGCTCGCCGATTGCATCTTCATCAATCCGCGCCGCGCCGGCTCCCGCACGCCAAGCAACAACAACGGCAGCAGCAAGCCAGGCGCGCCGGTGACGATGAATACAAACTGCCACGCACGCACTTCGCCAACCAACGGCAGAGTGAATGTCTTGCCTTCCACCGAGATGGCGGCGACCACCAGTCCACCGACCAGCATCGCGATGCCTGCGCCGATTGCGATGCCCATGTTGTAGACGCTGAACGCGCGACCTTGTTTCTCTCGTGGAAACGCGTCGCTGATCATCGAATAGGCCGCTGGCGAGAGCGCAGCCTCACCGACACCGACGCCGGCGCGCGCCAGGCACAACTGCACCCAGTTCTTCGCAAGACCGCAGAAGCTCGCCATCAACGACCACGCGATGACGCCAACCGCCACGATGCTCTTGCGATTCATGCGATCGGCGAGGCGGCCGATGGGAATGCCGAACAATGTATAGAAGAGCGCGAACGCAAAGCCTTGCAACAGACCGATCTGCGTATCGGTCACCTGCAGATCGCGTTTGATCGGCTCGACCAGCAGCGAAATGATCTGCCGGTCGATGAACGAGAAGATATAGAAGAGCAGCAGCACGAAGACCAGGTACCAGGCTTGCGCCGAGGCTGGATACGGCACGACTCCAGCGAGCGCGGGCGGACTGGCCGCCGGATGCTGTGTATTCAATGTGTTCCCCCGTGCAGGCGCTCGAATGGAATGAAAGCCTTCGAAACTGCATTGCGGTCGCCGCCTGTGTTTGCTCGTGGGGCGTACCGACGATTGCAAACGAGTGTAGTCGCAGTAGCGTCTGGCCGCGAGCCCAGCCCATTGATTTCATAGGGCAGAACAAAGTTACTTGTGAGTTGCGCAAAGTTCCGGGATCCTGCGCGCCATGCATCCACAAGAGCAGCCGGCTTCGGCCGCAGCTGTCGATGACAAGCCGCGCGTAGGATGGGGGTTCATCACACTCTTCGCGCTGGCCTACACAGGTACGTGGCTGGCGTTGCTGACGCCGGTGCTGGTGACCATCGCCTTGAAAGTGCGGCAGCTCGCGCCGGAGTCGGCCGCGTCGAGTCTGTCGCTGGTGCTGGGACTCGGCGCCTTCTTCGCGCTCGTGGGCAATCCTTTGTTCGGTCGACTGAGCGATCGGACCACGTCGCGCTTCGGCATGCGCCGGCCGTGGCTGGTCGGTGGAGTCATCTGCGGAGCGCTCGCGCTGCTGATGATCGCCACAGCGAACAGCGTCGCGGTGGTGCTCCTCGGCTGGTGCCTGGCTCAACTCGCATTCAACGCGGCCCTGGCGGGGATCATCGCCGTGTTGCCCGATCAGGTTCCCGCGGAACAACGTGGCACGGTCGCTGGTGTGATGGGTGTTTGTCTGCCGCTCGGGCAGGTATGCGGTACGTATCTGGTGCAGTCGGTGGCTGCATCGACCCTGCTCACATTCATGGTCCCTGCATCGATCGGCGTGCTGCTCGTATTGTTGTTTGCGCTGACGTTGCGAGACCGGCATCTCACGCCTGGCGAAGTCGCGCCGCTGGGCTGGCGCGATGTGATCGGGATCTATTGGGTGAACCCACGGCAGTATCCGGATTTCGGCTGGACCTGGCTGAGTCGTTTGTTACTGGTGCTCGGCACCGCGTTTCTGAATACCTATCAACCGTTCTATCTGATCGACAAGCTCGGTCATGGCGCCGCGGAAATTCCCACGCTCATCTTCCAAGGCATTCTGGTTCAGACGGTCGCCATCGTGGCGATGAGCATTCTGGGGGGACGACTGTCGGACGCGATCGGTCGGCGCAAGGTTTTCGTAGTGATCGGTGGCGTGGTGTATGCAAGCGGCCTGTGGGTGATCGCCGCTGCACCGGACTATCCAACCTTTCTGCTCGGCATGAGCATCACCGGCATCGGTCACGGAGTGTATTTCGCGGTCGATCTGGCGCTCGTCACCGATGTGCTGCCGAACCGCTGGCGCGATGCTGCCAAGGACCTCGGCATCTTCAACGTCGCAAACGCTCTGCCTCAAGCGATCGCGCCTGCCGTTGCGCCGGTGATCCTTGCGCTCACGGGAGGCAACTACACCTGGTTGTTCGCAGTCGCAGGCTCGGTCGCTTTGATGGCGTCGATCACCATCCTGCCGGTGAAGAGCGTGCGTTAGCAGGACTTCGAGCGGACGCTCGGAGGATCAGCTTCTTCCTGCCGCTTCCGCTTTGGCTTCCAGCGTCGACCAGCGCTCGAACTTCTCCGCCATCTCGCGTTCCAGCTCTTCTGCCAGCTTGCCGTCGGCCTTCATCTGCTCGGGGCCTTGCTTGTGATAATCGGCCGCGCTCATGCGAGCGGTCAGCTCCTGCTGCCGCTGTTCAAGCGCTTCGATTTCAGCAGGCAGCTGCGCCAGCTCGCGCGTTTCTTTGTAGCTGAGCTTCACCGGCGCGGGTGCACGAGCAGCGGGTTTCGCTTCCTGTTTCGGCTTGGATGGCGCGGCAGCCGCTGGCGCCGGGCGTTGAGCGAGCCAGTCGCTGTAGCCGCCGACATATTCCTGCCACCGGCCGTTGCCTTGAGCGACCAGCGTCTGCGTGACCACGTTGTCGAGGAAGGTTCGGTCGTGGCTCACCAGCAGCAATGTGCCCGGATAGGTTTGCAACGTGTCTTCCAGCAGTTCGAGCGAATCGATGTCCAGATCGTTGGTGGGCTCGTCCATCACCAGCACGTTGGCCGGGCGCGCGAACAGCCGGGCCAGCAACAACCGATTGCGCTCGCCGCCGGACAAGGCTTTCACCGGCGAGTTGGCCCGCTGCGATGAGAACAGGAAGTCGCCGAGATACGTCATGACGTGCTTGCGCTCGGTGCCGATCTCGATCCAGTCCGATCCGGGGCTGATGGTCTCGACGACCGACTTCTCCGGGTCGAGCTGCTCTCGCAATTGATCGAAGTATGCGACGGCGATGTTGGTGCCGAGCCGCACGCTGCCGCTGTCCGGCTCGAGCTTGCCCAGGATGAGCTTGATGAGTGTCGACTTGCCGGCGCCGTTCGGCCCGATCAGGCCGAGACGATCGCCACGCATGATGCGCATGGAAAGATCGCGAACGATCGGTCGATCGCCGAACGACTTTGCGACATCGGTCAGCTCCGCAACCAGTTTGCCGGAACGCTCGCCCGAGTCGAGCATGAGCTTCACGCTGCCCATTTGTTCGCGTCGCGCAGCGCGCTGCTCACGTAATGCTTCGAGCCTGCGCACCCGGCCTTCGTTTCGAGTGCGGCGGGCTTCGACACCCTTGCGGATCCAGACTTCTTCCTGCGCCCAGAACTTGTCGAACTTGCGATTCATCACTTCTTCGGCGGCCAGCTGCTCGCTCTTGCGCGTTTCGTAAGCGGCGAAATTGCCGGGATACGAGCGCAGCAGTCCTCGGTCGAGCTCGATGATGCGAGTGACGACTCGATCCAGAAACGAACGGTCGTGGGTGACGACGATGGACGCCGGTCCCTTGATCAACAGTTCTTCCAGTGCCGTGATGCCATCGATGTCCAGATGGTTGGTGGGCTCATCCAGCAGCAGCAGGTCGGGCTCCAGGGCCAACGACAGGGCGAGCGCGGCGCGTTTGCGCTCGCCGCCCGAGGTCGTCTCGGGAGCGCGATCGGCGGCGACGCCCAGACGCTGTAAGAATTCGCTGAGCCGCGCTTCGAGCCGCCAGCGCTCCCGCTCGTCGTGGAGTTGTTCGAGCTGGCCACGGATGACCAGGCTGTCGCGCACGGTCTCGGCCGGAGGCAATAACGGCTCTTGCTCGACCAGCACCACCTTGAGCCCGTCCAGGCGCGACACTTCGCCGTCGTCCAAAGGCGCAAGGCCCGTGATGACTTTCAGTAGCGAGGATTTGCCGGTGCCGTTGCGGCCGATCAGCCCGACGCGCTCGCGCTCGTCGATGGCGAAATTGGCCTTATCCAGCAGGGGATGCAGGCCATAGGCGAGTTCGGCATTGCGTAGCGTGAGCAGGGGCATCGGGAGGTGGCGAGGCAGTCGGGGGGCGAATGATACCGGTGCCCGCAATTTCCAGGGCTGGAAATCGCCCGTTCGCCCCTACAATAGCGGCATGCGCATCGCCAAACCTCTGCTGTTAGTGACAACGCCCGTGGGCCTGGCCATCGGGCTGTACGAAGGCTGGCGCCTGGCCGGCGGCCTGGTGTTCATCATGGCCGCTTTGATGCTGGTCATCGCCGTGGCGTTCGGTTCGGTGGTCTACACGATCCGGAAGGAGCGCCGGGAAGAAGAGGCGCGCAAGCAGGCGGCCGCGAGTCCAACGCCGTCGCCGCCGGATGCCGGCGCCTGATTCTTATTTGGCGCGCCGCTCGATCACCAGACTCTGGATGGCGCGGCCGAAGTAACCACGCTCGTCGCCGAGTTTCGCGAATGCGAGCCCGGCGCCGTGATCGCCCAGCCAGGTCTGCGCGTCCAGCAGAATCCATTCGCCCACCGGCATGCGGGACAGGCTGATCGTCAGGTCGGCGTTGATGAAGGTCCACTCCTTGAAGTCGAGCACCGCGGAGACGCCATTACAGAAATCGCCTGTCATGGCGGCGCGCATGAGCGGTGTGATCGGCTCGCCTTCGATGATCTGACGATGCGCTCTGAACCACAGCGCACCGGGCCCCAACTCTCCGAACGAGCCGCGCACTGAACGCAGCGTCACGCCGCCAGCGAACTGCTCATAATCGGTGAAGCGGATCTTCGATTCGCGGCCCTGCTCGGGGCCGGGCAAGATCACCTGCTCTTCGATGATGTGCTCGGGCAGTTCCATTTCCGCCTGACGAACCTTGAGCACCGTCGCGCGCACACAGGCCACGCCCTCGGCCGACAAAGTCACATTGCAGACCTGGATCTTGCGGCCTTCGCGTTGCACGTCGATCTTGATTTCCAGAGGAGCGACCGGAACGGGACGCAACAGATCGAGCGTCATGCGCACGACATGCATCGGTTCGCGCATAGGCATGCGCTCGACGGCCCAGGCAATCAGCGAGGCCGGCGCGCCGCCGTGCTGCATGCTGGGATCCCAGGGGCCGGCGGAGCAGGGTTGTGCGTGGGCGATTGAACCTTCGACTCGGTAGACGTAACTCATAACGGCATCTGTCGGAGTGCGGCCGCAGTGGCCGCATCGGCGGGGAAAAAGGATTCCAGCGCCAATTCTGACAGAGTTACATCGATTGGAGTGCCAAAGACCGTGGTGGTGCCGATGAAGCTGAGCACGCCTAGCGGCGTTGCCAGTCGAATCGGTACGACGAAGGCGTTGTTGGATTCACTGCGAGCGTGGTGATTGGGCTGTGCCGGTGCGGGATAGGCGATCAGCTCCTCGAGCAGCGCTGTGAGCACCGGGTCGGCAGAGATTTCGATCTGCCGGCGCAGGCGCGCAAAGATATGAGCTCGCCATTGATCGAGATTGACGATGCGAGGGGCCAGTCCATCGGGGTGCAGGCTGGCGCGCAGGACATTCATGGGCGCCGCGAGCAACTCCGCTTTGACCCCAGCCAGCATCGGCGCAACCGCGCGGTTGGCGGCGAGCAAGGTCCAGTGCCGGTCGACCGCAAGAGCGGGATAAGGCTCGTGACCTTTGAGCACCATTTCCATCGCATCCCGCGCGACCTGCAATGATGGGTCGTCCAGCTTGCGTTCGGAGAATATCGGTGCGAACCCCGCCGAGATCAGCAATGTATTACGTTCACGCAACGGCACTTCGAGCAGCTCGGCGAGCTTCAACAACATCTCGCGACTGGGACGCGAGCGACCGGTCTCGAGGAAGCTCAAATGTTTGGAGGAGATCTCGGCTTCCACGGCGAAGTCGAGCTGGCTCAGGCGCCGCCGCTGACGCCATTCGCGCAGCAGGTTGCCTACGGGTGGCAAGGGAGTTGCGTTCATGGGCCGAGACGATAACGCAGCCTCGGTAGTCGCTCCATTACCTCTCGGGTAATCGACGCGGTGCTGGCTCGCGGCCATGCTGAGCCCCGTCATCACCTTTCGACAACCCTGAAGGAGCCAGTCATGAGCCAGATCGAAACATCCACTTTCCTGCGCCGGGTCCTGGTGCTGGACGCTGTCAGCTGTGCCGGCATGGGCTTTTTATTGATGACATTCACTGGCTGGTTATCCGGCGTGTTCGACTTGCCGGCAGCGCTGCTTCAGCAGGCCAGCGTCGTGCTGTTGCCGTTCGCATTGTTGCTGGCATTTCTGAGCACGCGGTCGCGTCTGCCGCGAGCGGCGGTGTGGGCGGTGATCGTGGCGAATGCGATCTGGGTGATCGACAGCGTCGTGCTGCTGTTCACCGGCTGGGTGCAGCCGAGCCTGCTGGGTTATCTGTTCGTCGTGGGGCAGGCCGCGTTCGTCGCGGTGATCGTCGAGCTGGAATATATCGGCTTGCGCAAGTCGGTTGCAGTAACACCGTTGCGTGCGTGAACCAGCGCTGAATATGTCGCCTGTCGACGACTGGCCGCCTCGTAGGATGCATCGAGCGATGCCGGGGCGGCCGGTCGCTTTCGCGATGGATGCAACGTGCATCTGACCTGCACCCGGCTGCGATATGCTCGATTACGCCGTTTCCATTTCCGGGGCGTGAAGCGGCGACCCGACAAATTCGGTAAAGTCGGGCCTCAACGTCGCAGCATGGGTAACGCTACTGCATGAGACAACAACGATTTTTTGCTGCTGCCAGCGCGGCGGTCGCGCTCGGCGCGACTGCGCTGCTGCCAACTGCGCAGGCTGCGCAGCCGGGCTTCTATATCGGCGGCTTCTATGGCCAGAGCGACAAGGACGCCGACATCCAGGACTACCGTGCATACGCCAATACGCGCATCTACCCAAGTCCGGCGGTCCAGCTCACCGTCGAGTCGTTGACCGATTCGCTGGATACGAAGGATGCGGCGTTCGGCTTCCTGGGCGGTTATCGATTCAACACGCACTTCGCCGTCGAAGGCGGCTACATGGATCTGGGCAGTGTGGCGTATCGAGCGCAGGCCAGCGGCAACATCACCGGCGTTCCGACCGACGCCATGCTCAACTTCGATGGTCAAACCGCGGGCCTCACGGTATCGGCGCTGGGCATCTGGCCGCTGAGCTATCGCTGGGAGGTGTATGGCCGCGCCGGCGCGCTCTTCTCCAGCAACGACTTCAGCATCTTCTACATCGACGTCGAGCAGATTCCCAAGCGCGACCGCTTTGCCGACAGCGATGTCGATTTTTTCGCCGGCATCGGCACCACCTTCAATTTCTTCGAGATCTACGATGTGCGCCTGGAATATCAGCGCATCATCGATGCCGGCGACAAGAACACCGGCGAAGCCGACGCCAATGTGATCACGCTCGGCATCACCGTGGTGTTTTGACGCTTTCGGCCGCATGATGCACGGTGCGGCGCTTGCCTGTCAGGCAAGCTGCACCTGCCGATGCCGGAGCGTCCATGAACGTTTATGACTTCCACCCGGGCACGCTGCCCCTGTTGATCAGTATTCCGCACGCAGGCACTTTCGTGCCCGAGACGATCGCGGAGCGCTTTACCCTCGCCGGCAGTCATCTCGCGGACACCGACTGGCACGTCGAGAAGCTCTATGGCTTCGCGCGTGAGATGGGTGCGTCCATCCTCAAGGCGAACTATTCGCGCTACGTCGTCGATCTGAATCGTGCGCCGGACTCGGCATCGCTGTACGTCGGCAATCCAACATCGCCGGTGTGTCCGTTGCTGACATTCAACGACGAGCCGATCTACTCGCCCGGCCGCGAGGTGGGTGCAGCCGAGATCGATATGCGCATCGAGCAGTTCTGGCAGCCATATCACCAGCGGCTCGTGGCGGAGTTGAAGGCGATCCGCCAGCGCTTCGGCTACGCATTGCTGTGGGATGCGCATTCGATTGCGAGCGAGGTGCCGTCGTTGTTCATTGGAGTGCTGCCGGAATTCAACTTCGGCACGCGCGACGATGCGAGTTGTCCGCGAGCCGTCGCAGACCGGTTGCTCGACCTCGTGACTCGCGATGGCAAGTTCGGCGCCGTACTGAACGGTCGCTTCAAAGGCGGCTACATCACGATGAAGTACGGTCAGCCGCAGGAAGGCGTCTTTGCCGTGCAAATGGAGCTGTCACGCCGCGTATATATGGATGAGGCCGCGGGCACCGGCTGGAATCCCGAGCGGGCACGCTCGGCGCAGGCGCTGATTTCTCAGCTGCTGGCGAGCTATCTAAAAGCGCGCGACTAACGGGAATTCGATTCGATGGCGATGGCAGCGGCCTGCACAGCCGCGATGACTTCGGCTGCCAGAAACGGTTTGCCGATGAAGCCCAACGGCTGCAGATCGGCGACCTGGCGGCGCACTTCATCATTGATGTTGGCGCTCACGAACAGGCAGCGAATGCCGTGTTTCTCGTAGAGCCGGCGTGCAACGTCGACGCCGCTCGTGCCATGCGCTAGCCGGATGTCCATGATGGCAATAGCAGGGCGGTGACTCGCGGCTGCGGCCAGCGCGCTATCCGCGTCGTGCGCGATCGCGGCGACCTGATGCCCCGCCTCTTCCACCAGGTCCTGTAGGTGGAAGGCGATCAGCACCTGATCTTCGACGACTAAGACTTCGAGTCCCATGTGGCCGGAGCTTGCAGCGGGAACGTGATGTGCGCGGCGTAGCCATCGGCATGCTCGATATGCAGCTGTCCGTTCAACTGCCGCACCAGCATGGTGATGAGCCGCGAGCCCAATCCACTGGGCGGCTTGCCGGATGCGCCGAGCTGGCCCGCACTCATGCCGGGGCCGTTGTCGGCGATGGTCAGGCGCGCCTGACCGGGGGCCAGGCGACGCAGGCTGACATTGATGAGCGCGGGGCGGTCGGCGGGCCGGCCATGTTTCAGGGCATTCATGACCAGCTCGTTGACGATCAACGCCAGCGACACTCCGTTCTCGGTCGGCAGCCGCAGCGGTTCGATGTCGGTGCGCAGATCGGCAGGGCGCTCGTCGCCGATGCCGGCGCGCGCGAGCTCAGCGCACAGGCCGCTGAGATAGGTCTGCATGTCGATGGAGAGTGGATCCGTGTCCTGATACAGGCGCTCGTGAATGGATGCGATGGCGGTCACGCGCGCGATGGCTTTTGCGAACAGTTCGCGAGCGCCGGCTTCGCGAAACTCGCCGCCTTGCAGGCTCAACATGCTGAGCACCAGCTGCAGGCTGTTCTTCACGCGATGATTCACTTCACGCAGCAGCATCTCACGTTCGGCGAGCGAGCGGCGCAGCTCCGCTTCGACCCGTTGCAAACGCAGCAGTGCGCGAGTGACGGCTTCCAGCTCTTCGGGCTCGACCGGTTCGATGAGGAAGCTGTCGGCGCCGGCAGAGAGCGAGCTGACCCTATCGAGCACGGCGATGTTGGTGGCCGACACCTGCAGCACCATGATGCCGGCAGTGGCGGGGTCCGTTTTCAATGTGCGGCACACTTCGATGCCGCTCATGTCGGGCAGGTTCACGTCCAGCACGACCAGCTGCGGCGAAGCGCTGCGCGCCAGGCGCAACGCCTCCTTTCCCGTACCCGCCTCCAGCACCTGAAAGCCGGCGCGAGTCAGGATGCGCGTGGTGGCGTACCGGCCCGGCTCGTTGTCGTCGACGTTGAGGATGAGGGTTTCAGGCGTGGCTGGCATGGTGGATTTCTCCGGAGCTGCTCGCGCGCCGGATCACGGCCGCGACAGACTCGCGTGACAACTCGTGCTTCAACAACAAGCCACTGGCAGCGGTGGCTTGCTCTTCGCCGATATCCTCGGGTCGTTGCGAGGTGAACAGTATGACGGGAATGTGCCGCGTTTCGTCGATGGCTTTGAGCATCTTCAGGACTTCCAGGCCATGCACGTCGGGCATGACCAGATCCAGGAAGATCAGATCGGGCTGCGACTGGCGCGCGAGGCGCAGGCCGTCGTACCCGCCGGTGGCTTCGATCACTTCGAAGGCGCTGCTCGGCATGAACTGGCGCAGCGCATAGCGCTCGATCTCGCTGTCGTCGACGATCAGCACCCGTTGCGTAGCCTGGGTTTCGGGAAGCACGGAGGATCCCAGCGGCGTAGTCGATGGCAGGCGCAGTGGTATCGCCAGCGAGAACACCGAGCCTTTGCCCAGCTCGCTGGCAACGTCGATGGTGCCGCCCAGCAGGCCCGCCAGCCGTTGCGACAACGACAATCCGAGGCCGGTGCCTTTCACTCTCTTCTGCAGCGGATTCTCGACTTGCGTGAACTCTTCGAAGATCCGCCGGTGATTCTCGGGTGCGACGCCGATGCCTGTGTCGGCGACGGAGAACACGATCATGTCCGTGTCGGCTGCGAGCTTCGCGGTCACGCGCACCGAGCCAATCTCTGTGAACTTCAGTGCGTTGGAAATGAGATTGCGCAGGATCTGCGAGACTTTGCCCTGGTCGGTGTGCAACTCCGGCAGCGAGCCGATTTCCTCGAAGGAGAGCGCAACCGTGTCTTTGATACTGAGCGGCTTGAACATGCCGCGCAGCGCACCGAACAGATCGGTGACATTGAATGTTTCCACGCGGATCTGCAGCTTGCCCGACTCGACTTTGCGCAGATCCAGCAGGTCGTCCACCATGGTCGAGAGCTGCTCGGCGGCCTGCCGGATGTATGTGACTTGTTTCTCCTGCTCGGCCGACAAGTCGCCATCGAGCCGATGCAACAGGATCTTGGAGAGCGCCAGGATGGAATTCACCGGCGTGCGGAATTCATGGCTGACCGCCGACAGGAAGCGCGTTTTGGTTTCATCCGCCATGCGCAGGTGCGCGGCACGCTCTTCGAGTTCGGCGTAGAGGGCCATCACGCCGCGATTCGTATCTTCGAGCTCCGAGTTCAGATGCGCCAGTTCTTCCTTGCGCAGTCGCAGTTCTTCCAGGCTGCGCAGCAGCTCGCGATTCTGCTGTTGAATCTCGACCGTGGGGTCGGTCGCGGTGTACGCAGAAAGTTGATCGGCGATCGTGGCGGCGCGTGCTGCGGAGAAATTCTCGGTCCTGCGCGGCAGGAACTTTCCGAGCGTGATGGTCGTGCCGCGACCCTTGCCGGAATAGACATCGAACGTGTCCATCATCCGGCGCGCTGCGACCAGCCCCAGCTTCAATTCGCCATTGCCGCCGCCATCGGTGATTGCATCGTCGAGGTTGGCGATGCCTGGACCGTTGTCGCTGATGATGATCTGCAGGAATGGATTCGACAGCGGAAGGGTGCCGCGGGAAGGGGCTTCCGTGATCATGAATTCGATCGTGCCACCGCCGGCGTGGCGCACGGCGTTGCGGGCCAGTTCCGAGACGGCCGTGGCGATGCGAACCTGATCCTGAGAATCGAAACCGAGCAGGGCGCTCACCTGGCGCGCACGCTGACGGGCAGCGACGATGTCGCGATCCTGCGCAAGATCCAGCCGGAGCAAAGAACGGTTCATGAGGGCGTACGTCGAATGACAACAACCAGGGAATCGTCGCGACCGCGCTGACAGTCGCGATATAACACGCCGGCGATCAGCGATGCATGGTGATGGATCAGACCTGGATAGCGGCTGGCTTGCCAGTTCGCGGTCAGACCGTCGGAATGCATGACCACCACGGTGCCGGGCTGGAATTGGTAGATCAGCTCGCGGGGACGAGGGATCACGTGACCGACGATGCCATTGTCGGTGGCAATGCGTTTTGTCTCGCTCTCGTGGAGCATTGCCGCCGCGACGTTGCCGACACCGACGCTGGAGATACGGCCTGCGTCCCAATCGACTTCGAGCAATGTCACTGCGGCGCCCCGGGTCGACCGCAGACCTTCGTGCAGCAGCTGCATGAGCCGCAGCGACGGACGATGCTTCTCCGCTTCGAAAATGCGGCAGGCCTCGGTGGCGGCCTGCTCGGCGCCGAGGCCGTGCCCCAGCCCGTCGATGCCGGCGACCAGAATTCCTTCGACGCGCTCGTGATAACACCAGCGATCGCCGCAAGATGTTTCACCGCGCTTGGGTACGACCAGTGCGCCCATCTGTGTGAGACCTGGCGCCGGTTCGCGTCCCTCGGGCCACAGCTGGGCCAGCACGGCGGTTCCCAGCCCGGGGCGCGAATAGATTTCGAACCGCTGTGACAAACGTTCGATCGCACCGAGGCCCGTACCGGGGCTGCTGCCGGTGGAATAGCCGTCGCGCAGACATCGGGCCACGTCCTCGATGCCGGGGCCTTTGTCCAGGCCCAGCAACTCCAGGCCCATGCGCTCGCCACGGCAGATCGGCTGTGCGATCAGTTCGCCGCCGCCGCCGTGTTTTACCAGGTTGGTGCCGATCTCGGTCGCCACCAGCGAAGCGCGGCCGGCATTCTCGGTATCGAAGCCCAGTTCAGCGGCAAGGGTGTTGATGCCGCGTCGGGCCGGCGCGACGGCACTCGGATCGCCTATCTGAAACTGTTGCATTTACTTCCAACGCGTAATGGTTACGCGAGTGCCGACTCCGGGCTGCGACCAGATATCGAATTCGTGAGAAAGCTTCCTTGCACCGTTGAGTCCCAGACCCAAACCGTTGCCGGTGGTGTAGCCATCGGTCAATGCCAGGTCGATGTTGCTGATGCCGGGGCCCCGGTCTTCGAACGTGAGGCGCACGCCGGCGCGCTTCGGGCCCTGATTGAGGCGCTCGATGCGCACCTCGCCACCACCGCCGTAAGTCAGCGTGTTGCGCGCCAACTCGCTCGCGGCGGTGATGACTTTGGTCTGATCGACCAGGCTGAAGCCCAGATCCATGGCGAGTGTGCGCACGGCTTGACGGACCTTGACCACGTCCTCGCCCGAACGCACGGGCAGCGTGGTTGGTTCAATCGACATGGGCGCCTTCATCGCTCCGGTCCAATACGCTGCGCAGCAGGGCCAGCCCGGCGTCGACGTTCAGAGCGGTGCGGATGCCAGGCAGTGACAATCCAAGCTCAACCAGGGTGATGGCGACCGCGGGCTGCATGCCCACGACCACGGTTTGCGCATCCAGGATGCGCGACATGGCCGCGATGTTGCCGAGCATGCGACCGATGAAGGAGTCGACCATTTCCAGCGCGGAGATGTCGATCAGCACGCCGCGCGCTTTGGTCGCGACGATCTTGTTGGTGAGGTCATCCTGCAGGGTCATCGCCAGCTGGTCGTGCATGTCGACCTGGACGGTAACCAGCAGGCAATCGCCCAGACGCAAAATCGGGACGCGATCCACAGGCCTATCCTCTGGCAGCCGCAGTTACGCCCAGACCACGGCGCTTCAACGCCAGGGCGAAGGCGTCGGACAGGCTGGCTTTGGTCGCCACTGCCGACAGATCGATGCCGAGGTGCACGATGGTTTGCGCAATCTGCGGCCGGATGCCGCTAATGATGCAATCTGCGCCCATGAGCTGCGCAGCGGACACCGTTTTGAGCAGGTGCTGAGCGACCAGTGTATCGACGGTCGGCACGCCGGTGATGTCGATCACTGCGATGCTCGAACCGGTGGCGACCAGACGTTGCAGCAGGGTTTCCATCACGACCTGCGTGCGCTCGCTGTCCAGGGTGCCGATCAGCGGCAGCGCCAGGATGCCGGGCCACAGCTCGACCACAGGGGTGGACAGCTCGATCAACTCCTCCTGCTGCCGGGCGATGACCGATTCACGCGCCTGCTGATACACCTCGGTGGTGTACAGACCCAGCGCGTCGAGCAGCACAGTGGCCTCCCACATGCTGTCGGCCAGCATCGTGGGCTCTTTCATCAGGCTGTCGCGCAGCCGGGTGAAGATCGGTTGCTTTAGCGAGAACACGAACGTGGCGACTTGCGAGGGCGAGAAGCCTTGGGTGGCACGGCTGCGTGACAGCTCCGTCAGGAACTCGCGGACGTCCGACCATTGTGAGCTGCGGGTGTCGAATTGCTGGCCCTTCTGGATGTTGTTCGCCAGCAGGCTCAGGAAGCGTTGGCATTCCTCACGAAGCTGCGATTCCTGCAGCCGGCCGCCGCGCCAGGCGCCCGATTCCAACTGCATCTTGACCCAGTCGGTGAGAATTTCTTGTTGATGCTGCTCGATCAAGGCCGGCAGTCGACTTGCCAGTCGGTTCATCCGCGACTCCTATGTATAGGGTCCCTGGTTGGCGCCAGGAATGTAATGGGCGCTGGTCAATGGTCTGGGATGGCTCGCTTGAGGAGCCTTCGAATTACGGTCCCGAGGAAGCAGGCGCCCACCCGCGAATGACGCCTGACCCGTCCGTTACGCGCGACACTGCGGAACGGTTCCGCAAAAATTGAAATTTTTCCAGTGCTCGGGGGCGGAGGCCTAACGCTCGAGGAGGGTCACGCGCTGACGACTTTCAGCAGATCGGTGTCGACATCGTTCAAGCCGAGCGGGCGGCCGTTGAGAAATTCCCGGCATTTATTGGCCGGCGCGGGCTCGGCAAACAGGTACCCCTGGGCGTAACGGCAGCCGAGCTTGCGGAGCATCTCCAGCTGCGACCAGCCTTCCACGCCCTCGGCGATCACCTTGATCTTCAGGTGCTGGGCCATCGCGATGATGGCGCCGACGATGGCGTGATCGTTGGAGTCGGTGCCCAGGTCTCGGATGAAGCTGCGATCGATCTTCAGATAGTCGACACGCCAGCGCTTCAGGGAGCTCAGCGAGGAGTAGCCGGTGCCGAAGTCGTCGATGGCGATGCGGACGCCGAGTGCGCGCAGTTCGTTGATGGCATCGGCGCCGGCGTCGCTGGCATTCGAGCCATGCCGCGATTCGACCTGATCGAACATGGCCCCCTCGGTCAGCTCGATCTGGAGCATCGCCGGGCTGAGCGCATTCGCCTGGGTGAGCTCGGCGATCCGCTGCCGCAGATCGCAGCGGGCCAGCTGGCCGGGCGAGACGTTGATGGCGACCGGCACCAGCACAGTGTTGCCGGCCTTGCGCCATTGGAGCATGTCCTCGACGACGCGTTTGAGCACGAAGTCGCCCAGCGCGGCGATCAAGCCGGTCTCCTCGGCAACCGGGATGAAACGGGTCGGCGAAACATAGCCCTCGGTCGGATGTTTCCAACGCACCAGCGCTTCCAAGGTCACGACCCGCCGGGTCTCGATGTCGATCAGCGGTTGATAGTGCACGTCCAGCTGGGTCTGCGACTCGAGCGCGGCGCGCAGGCTCTCCTCGATGGCGACGCGTTCCTTGAGCTTGCGATCCATGACCGGGCTGAACACCTGGAAGTTGTTCCGGCCGCGGTCCTTGGCCTGATACATCGCCGTGTCGGAATGGCGGAGCAGCGCGCCTACGTCTTCGCCGTCGCGCGGGAACATGCTCACGCCGACACTTGCCGTCGTCACCAGGGGCTTGCCGTCGATCTCCAACGGCGACGCCAGCGCGCCAGTGATGCGGGAGGCGGTTTCGTGGACCTGGTTGCTGCTCCGGACGATGTTGAGCACGACCACGAACTCGTCGCCACCCATGCGCACCACGATGTCTTCGCTGCGTACAGCGTCCTTGATGCGTTGTGAAACCGCTTGCAGCAGCTTGTCGCCGGTCTCGTGACCGTGCGTGTCGTTGACGTGTTTGAAGCGATCCAGGTCGATGAACAGCACTGCCAGGGCCGCCCTCTTGCGACGGGCTTCTTCGATGGCCGCGGGCAGATGCGCCGCGAGGAACAGCCGATTGGGCAGACCGGTCAACTGATCGTGATGGGCGAGCCGATCAAGTCGCTGCTGTTTCTCCAGCAACTGCGCTTCGATCTTGCGGCGGACCATGCCGCCGTGCTCCACCTGCTCGATGTACTCGCGATGCCTCGACTCGGCTTCGACGACGCGCTCGTCCAGCTTGCGCATTCGGAGCTGCAGCGAGACTGCCCAGGCGGTGACGGCGCAGAGCAGGGCGATGGCACAGGCGGCAAAGTAGAACATGGGAACGTGCTTTCACTTCGACGACGGAAGTGTCGCGAAATGAAGTCGCGCGCCGCCGGATATGGCGCACAGTTTCGGGGCCGCAGGGAGACCGCCGACAAAATCTTCGACGCAGGACCGATTTGCGACTTGACAGTTGCGTGCTACACGCTGGGTGCGGTGCGCAACTGCAGGTCGTTGGCAGCCTGAGTGAATGAGCGAATGAACATGGTGAACGCGTACACCGCGCCGGAAACCGTCTGGGTCTGATCGTCCGCCGCTTCGTGAGTCTCCAGATGCTCGAGAAAGCTGCGCCACAGATTGCTGCTTTCGCCGGCATGACCGTGGCTGAGATAGGACGAAGCATTGCGAACATGCTCATCGTTGCTGGCCAGCACGTCATCCAGCTGCACGCGCGCGCCGAGGCGGGAGCCTTCCAGTACGTACAGAATGCCGAACACTTCGGCCGGCGTCGGCGCCGTACGGCGCAGCGCCAGCGGTTGCACGTCGGACTGCAGGTGGTGCAGGTCGGCAAGGATGGCCGCGCGACGCGAGCGATCGCGCCAGTCCGGCAAGAGCTGCTCGACGCCGGCATTCTCGAGCAGCAGCTCGATCGCGATCAACGTCGCGGCATTCGCTTGCAGGAAGCGGCGGTAGTGAGTGACGTCGCGCAGGTTGAAACCGGCCGCAATCCGGTCCAGGTCGCGATGCAAATGATCTGTCGCCCCTCGTAGCGAGTTGCGGCGATTCTTTGTCACGGCGGCAGTCACGCGGCTGGAGACCGGCGTTTCTTCAATTTGCATGTCGGACAGTATCCTGACCGTCGAGCACGCTGCGAATGCGCGCCGCCAGGTCATCGAAAGCGAAGGGTTTGGTGATCAGTTGTACGCCCGGGTCGAGCCGTCCGTGATGCACGATTACATCGCGCGCGTAGCCGGTCGCGAACAATACTTTCAAGCGGGGATGGAGGACGACGGCCTGCTCGGCCAGTTGCTGGCCATTCAAGCCTCCTGGCAAGACGACGTCGCTGAAGAGCAGATCGATTTTACCGGGAGGAGTCTGGCGCAGCAGGTTGAGTGCGTTTACACCATCGCGCGCTTCGAGGACATCGTAGCCAAGCTCGCGCACCGTCTCGACGGTAAAAGCGCGTACATCGGGGTCGTCTTCCACTACTAGAACGGTTTCCCGGTGGGCTGCGATCGACGCTGCGGATTGACTCTCATCTTCGGGCAGTCGTGCATCGGGACCCGCGGCGGGCAGATAGATACGAACCGATGTGCCGGCGCTGTCGGCCGAAGTGATGCGCACCTGCCCGCCGGACTGACGCACGAAGCCGTAAACCTGCGACAACCCGAGGCCCGTTCCCTGACCGACGCTCTTGGTCGTGAAGAAAGGTTCGAAGGCTCGCGCCAGCACTTCGGGCGACATGCCCGTGCCAGTATCGCGAACGTTGATCACGACGTATTCGCCGCGCGGCAGGTTTTCCGAAGTCGTGTGATGTCCGTTGCGCAGATCGAGGTTGAATGTCTCGATGCTGAGCTTGCCGCCATGAGGCATGGCGTCGCGAGCGTTGACGGCGAGATTCAGCAGGGCGATCTCGAGTTGATTGCCGTCGATCTCGACGTGCCGCAGATCCGGCGACAGCCCGGTCTCGACCAGGATCAGTTCGCCGAGCGTCCGCTGCAGCATCTCGGACATGCCGGCAACCAAGCGATTGACCGCTACCGGTCGTGGGTTCAGCGGTTGCTTGCGCGAGAACGCGAGCAGATGTTGAGTGAGATTGGTTGCTCGTTGCGCGCCGGCCATTGCGTGATCCGCGGCCCGGCGCAATCGCTCCAGGTTCGGCGGCAGCTTGCGTTGCAATGTTTCTATGTTGCCGACCACGATCTGCAACAGATTGTTGAAGTCGTGCGCCAGCCCGCCGGTGAGCTGGCCGACGGCTTCCATCTTCTGCGCCTGACGCAGAGCTTCCTGCGCTTGCTCGAGCTGCGATTGCGCCACCTTGTCTTCGGTGATATCGCGGCCCACTGCATAGATGCAGCCGTGACCGAGCGCCGTCGACCAGGAAACCCAGCGGCTCTGGCCGTCCCGGCAGAGGAAGCGACACTCGAACGGGCGCTGATGCTCGAGCGACGCTTGAGACATGGCCTGGCGCACGGCGAATGCGTCGTCGGGGTGAGCGAACTTCGCGAGATGTTCGCCGACCACTTCACTGGTGCCATGGCCGAGCGATGCCTGCCAGGCCGGATTGACTTCGATGAGTGCGCCGGCCGGCGTCATCACCGCCATCAGATCCTTCGACAGCTGCCACAGGTGATCGCGCTCCGCGGTCTTGTGTGCGACCCGCAAGGTCAGCGTTTGATTCAGATCCTGCAACGCCGTCTCGGCCTGCTTGCGCTCGGTGATGTCGTTGACGATGCCGATCAGGCGAGTGCAGGCACCGCCATCCTTGAACGAGCGGCCCGTCAGCGACACCCAGCGTTCCTGTGCATCGCCGGTGCGGATGACACGAAACTCGGTGGCAATGTTGCTGGCGCTGGCGGCGTGCATCGTCTCGTTCAGCACCGCTTCGATACGCTGACGATCGCCGCTGTGACAGCTCTTCAGAAACGCTGCCTGAGTGGCGACGGTGTCCGGTGCGAGTCCGAACAGCTCGCGACAGCGGGCGTCCATATCGAACGTTCCGGTCGTGGGGTCGAACTCCCATCGGCCGAGGCCGGCGGTCTCGATCGCCAGCTGTGCGCTGGTCTCGCTGATACGCAGTGCTTGTTCGGCTCGCACGCGATCCTGGCGCTCACGCGCTTCGGCAACGGCGCGATCGACTGCCGCGGGCAGCCTGCTCAGCCCGCGTTTCATCACATAATCGGTCGCGCCTCGGCGTAATGCGTTGATCGCGAACTCTTCGCCGACCACGCCGGAGACAAATATGAAAGGCATGTCCGGATGGCGTTCGCGGACGATGTCGAGCGCCGCGAGTCCATCGAAATCGGGCAGGGAATAATCCGCCAGCACGATGTCGTAACCGCCACTGCCGATCTCACGCATGAAGTCGTCGCGGGTCGCGACTCGCCGAACGGCGCTCCCATGCTCGGACTTGGAAAGGTGAGTGATGGCGAGCTCCGCATCGATCTCGCTGTCTTCCAGCAGGAGGATGCGAGTTTGCAAATGCGTGCGTGCGGGCTCGACGGCCATGCTATTTCTGCTCGATGCCGGATCCCGCCGAGCGCGGCGGGGTCTCGTTGAGAACGCCCCAGAACATGCCCAGGTCCTGGATGGCTTCGAAGAACGCGTTGAAGTCCACCGGCTTGACGACGAAGGCATTCACGCCCAGCTCGTAGCTGCGGACCAGATCGCTTTCTTCGCGCGAGGAGGTGAGCATGACGACCGGCACCGAGCGCGTCAGCTCATCGGATTTGATCTTCGCCAGCACTTCCAGGCCATCGACCTTGGGCAGTTTCAGATCGAGCAGCACCACTGCCGGATCGCCCGGCAGGCGATCCTGGTACTGGCCGCGGCTGTACAGGTAATCCAATGCTTCGGCGCCATCGCGAGCCACGACGATGTCGTTGGCCAGCTGGCACTTGGCGAGAGCCGCCAGGGTCAGTTCGATATCTTTCAGGTTGTCTTCGACCAATAGGATGGGCCGCAGATCAGCCATCGAAGCTTGCTCCTTTACGAGGTATGCCAAAGCGGAACTCGGCGCCCTGATCGACAACGCCGCGCGCTTCGATCCAGCCGCCGTGACGCTCGATAATCCGGTGGGTCAATGCCAGGCCGATGCCGGTGCCGGCGAAGTCTTCCATGCGATGCAGCCGCTGGAACACGCCGAAGAGCTTGTGCGCGTATGCCATATCGAAGCCGACGCCGTTGTCGCGCACTGTGTAAACGCACTCTGACGCCAGTTGTTCACCGCTGATCTCGACGATGGCGGGCTCGCGGTCGCGGCTGTACTTGAGGGCGTTGTCCACCAGATTGAAAAGGGCCTGGCGCAGCAGGGCGGCATCCCCATTGGTGGGCGGCAGCGGCTGAATGCGCCACTCGACCTGCCGGCCGCGTACATCGGGCGCCACCGAGCGTACGATTTCCTGCACGACTTTCTGCATATCCACGGGCGATACCGAGAGTGCCGTGCGACCGAGCTGAGAAAAGCTCAACAGATCGTCGACCAGCTGACCGGCCGACGCCGCCGCCTCGTTGATGCTGTCGAGATAGTGTTTCGACTGGTCCGACAGCGATTGCTCGCGATCGCGCAGCAGCTGGGTGTAACCGACGATGTGCCGGAACGGTGCGCGCAGGTCGTGACTCACTGAATATGAGAACGACTCGAGCTCCCGGTTCGAGCGCTGCAGCTGGCTGGTGAGTTCGGCGCGCTCCTCGGCGCGACGAAGTACGAAATTGATGATGGCGATCCGGAAGTCCACGGCGCCGTCGACTTCGGCCTGCGACCATGGCACGGCGCGGCCTTTCACTCTCTCTTTCCAGCTTGCGAACGAGTTCCGCGGCGTCAGTCGTTCATTGTCGAGCTGCTTGGCCTCGCGCGGATCGCCCGCCCACATCACGGTGCGTTCCACTTCGGGACGCAACCAGAGGATGTAACTGGAATGCAGCTGCGAGATGGAAATCGCGAGCACGCCGCTCGCCACATCGAGGATGTCGGCAAACTCGGGCCACTGGGTTCCCAAATTGTCGGTCACGAAGGTATCGGAGCCTTGCTCATGGAGCTTCTCTGCAAGTGCACGCAACCGATCTTCGGGAGGTGTGACACCGGCAGTGAGCAGGACATCGTCGTGTAGAACGGCTGCGCCGCTCGCTCCGACGATCTTCAACCAGGTGTTCGCGTGAGTAGCGAGGCCGTTCTGGAAAGAATCGCTCGCCGCGATCTGGGTCAGCAGCTCGCTTTCTACCTGCTTCAGTTCCATGCGCTTCGCCGCGTAGACGCCGCGCTGGCGCGCACCGATGTGCTGCGAGAGGACCTTGCCTAACAGATCGCACGCGGTTCGCGCTTGTGCGTTGACCCGGCGAGGAGACGCATTGTGAGCGGATACCAACCCCCACAAGCGTCCGTCGACCAGCACCGAGATGGACATGGACGCAAGCGTGCCCATGTTCCGCATGTACTGGAGATGCACCGGCGAGACGCTGCGCAAAGCGGCGAAGCTCAGATCCAGCGGCTCGCCCCCCTTGGCGAGCGGAGGCTCGATCGGCACAGGCACATAGTTCGCATCGGGAATCACGCGCAGCCGGTTGAGCCGATACAGCTCGCGGGCCTGAGCGGGAATATCGGATGCGGGGAAGCGAAGACCGGCGTAGGAGGGCAGCACGCCATCGCCGTCCTCGGCCAGCACTTCGCCATTCCATTCATCGTCGAAACGATAGATCAGGATGCGATTGAAGCCGCAGATCTGGCGGAATTCGCGAGCGGCTGCCGCGCACAGATCGGCGATGTCCTCGTACGCGGGCAGATCTTCCATGAAGCGGCCGACTCGAGGGTAATACGCTTCCAGCGTTTCACCCTCGGTCTGCGGCGGTTGCTCGAACTCGAGAATGATCCCCTGAGCCGTCTGATGGCCGAGCACCTGCAAGCGCCGGCCGTGGATATCCAATGTTCTTAAGTAATTGCTGTCCGGATTGTTCAGCCAGCTGGTGATCTGGCGTTCGGCGGAGTCACCGACCAGCTCGGTCAACGAAAGCCCGAGCACGGCCGAGCCGCTGCGGGTACCGAGCAATGCCGGCGCATTGGCGCTGGCTTGCACGATCCGCCGGCTTTCGGGATCCACAACCACAAGTGTCCCGTGCGGCTGAATGCTGCCCGGAATCCGGATAGGTTCTTGCGCGCATAGGTCGAGGTTGAGATCGGATGTTGAGACCGCTGAAACCATCCGCCGCTCATGGAGCTTGATTTTCTGCGCGATCAAATGCCCGAGAGTGGAAAAAAGTTCCAATCATCTGTTAGTGCCGCATCTCTGTCGGCGTTCGAGGCCGGGGCGCTCACGTCCGGCGGCGGAATTGTAGGAACGGCGTCAGGTAACCCACCTGGTTGTACAGAATCTGCGCTCTGGCATTGGTGTTTTCTGTATGCCAGTACACGCGCTCGATACCGCGCTCATCCGCTGCTCGATAAGCGGCTTCGATCAGTGAACGACCGACACGGCGGCCGCGACCGGCCGGATCGACGAACAGATCTTCGAGGTAGCAGTAACCCTTGGGCGACCAGGTCGAGAGATGGAAATGATAATGAGCGAAGCCGACCATCCGTCCGCCATCGTCGAGCCCGGCGAAGCCCCACAGCTCACGGCCTTCCATGAGCCGTCGCCACGTCAACTCAGTGGTCGCTTCCGGCAGGGCTTGCTGGTAGTACTGCAGATACCCGGCCCACAGTTCGTCCCAACGCGCACGGTCATCGGCTTGGAGTGCGCGCACACGTGCAGTTGATGTCATGCCAGTCCCCTTCGTTCCTGTTACTTCCTTTGCGGAAAGTATAAGGGGACCGGCCCATCACGGATTGCGTCTCTAGCTGCCGCTGCGCTCGTTCTGCTGGTCGATCTCTTTTTCTGCGCTCAGCCAGTCATCCAGCTCGCTGCCCGGCGCGAAGCCACGGCGTTCGGCGCGCCAGTAAGCCGCTTCAGCAATCCTCGCTTCGCGATCTTCAGAAAGCGATGGCAACTCGCGCTGCTGCAGATTGCTCTTGGTGATCTCCACATCCTGAGCGCCCACTTCGCCAACGACACCGTCGGCGGCGCGGTTCTCGACAGCATCGGCATCGGTGAGCTTCTGTTCCTCGTTGGTCACTGTAGTCACGGGCGGCAGCGTACGCGTCGATGCCTTCTTTGAACGGGGGGTCGTACCTGAGGAGCGGCTCGCCATGATGATCTCCGATCGGCGGTTATGTTCAGTGCTCGATTCAAACGTCATTGCCCGCCAAAGGTTCCAGGAAATACACGGGTGACGGTACTGCGCTCAATCTTCCGACGCGCAATAAAAAACGGCGGTGACTATGAGTCACCGCCGTCTTCTGCGAGAACTCGAACCGGCTGCGTCTCTCAATGACGCGCGCGACTCGACGAACTGCGTGCGGACTTGGTGCGACTGCCGGCGCGAGCCTGGCGGCCCTTCGCCGCTGAAGTGCGCGATCCGGACGCGCGCTTGCGCTTTGGCGCCGGTGGTTCCATGGCTTCGATGCCCATCTGCTCCATCAACTGCATCTTTCGCTGTGCAAGCTGGCTGCCCATCTCCTTCAGATCCAGCTCGGTCTCCTTGAGCGCCGGAAACATCTGCTTTTCCTCTTCCTTGACGTGGTGCTTCACGTATTCGCTCAGCACCTTCACCAATGACTTGAACTCCGGGTCCTCGGGCGTGGCGGCCTCGATCTTTGCAATCAGCTCCTTGGCGGAGTCGTGCTCGACTTCGGCCTCGTACACCATCTCGTCCTCTTCCTCGCCGAATGCCTCCTTGGCCTGCGGGTAGAGCAGCTCTTCCTCGATCTGGGCGTGGACCGTCAGCATCTGGCAGATGCGGGTGGCGAGCTCGGACTGCTCGCTTTCATCGGCGTCCTCGAATTCATCGAACAGCGCTTCTACGGCGCGATGATCCTGTTTCAGCAGCGCGATGGCATCGCGCGGTGCATCCGTCGAACTTGTGTGGGTGGCTCGTGCCATATGCTTGCTCCTCGATATGAAATTAAGCGAGTGTGCTGGCTCGCAGGAGCAATGACGCGAACATAGGCGAAGTTCCTGAGCCGGAGCCATGAAGCAACGCGCCGACCACCGGCAGCCCTGGTCGGGACGCCGGTTTTATCGAAGGTCAGGTGATCTTCAGTTCTCGGGCAACTCGGCGAGCCGCTCGAGCAAGCGAGGATCGCCGGCGACATGCACTTTCTCGGCGGGGCCGAGCCAGGACAGGGCTTCATTGAGCGTGCTGGCGTCACGCACTTTTTGTTCTGCAGTGAGGCGATGCGGGTCGGGGTGGCCACGCGACTCGGCGGGGCGCGGCAGGTTGCCGGTGATGTGGGCGTAACGGGCCTGACGATCGGCCGCCAACAGTCGCAGACCGTCGCGCGCCGGCTCTCTGGCTTGCGCGAGCAGTTCGTCACGACGCTTGATGACGGCTGGCGCATGCTTTTCTTCGGGCGTCCGCAGCAGCCCCAACGAATGCATCACCCGACCGGCGAGCACGCTGCCGCTCATCTTGGACAGCGGAATGGCCAGCAACAGACCGGCCAGCGTCGGTGTCAGCCACGCCAGCAATGTAGGCGATATGAGATATGCGACGACACCGGTGAGCACGCCGATCAGAACGTGCACCCAGTGCATGCGCGCCGATTCGCTCCACGCGGTGGAATCGGTGCGGCGGCGCTGTGCGTTCCAGCCTGAGTCCCGACCCGTGAAGATTTCAATTACATGCTGGGTCTGCACCAGCATCATGATGGGGGCGTAGAGGGCGGACAGCAGTGTTTCGAACACCGTGCTGACGATGATGCCGAGGAAGCCGCCGCAGCCTTTGCGTACCTTGCTGTTGAACAGCGAACGCAACATGCCCAGCACTTTGGGAATGAACAGCACGACCATCGTGAAGACGAACAGCTGCATCATGCGAGGCGCGTCGAACTTCGGCCAGTCCGGGAACAGCTGGAAGCTGCGGCTGAAGTATTCGGGACGGATCAGCGTAGCCTGCAAGGTCAGCGCAAAGCCGACCGCCAGCAGCATCAGCCACAGCGGCGAGGACAGATAGCTCATGATGCCGATGCCGAAATGACCGCGGCTTATGGTCGAGAGCCCATCCGCACCGATGATCTTGGAGTGCTGCAGGTTGCCTTGCGCCCAGCGCCGATCGCGCACCGCCACGTCGATCAATGACGGCGGGCTTTCTTCCCACGAGCCATCGAGGTCCGGCGCCATGCGAACTTTCCAGCCCGCCCGGCGCATCAAAGCCGCTTCGACGAAGTCGTGCGACAGCACGTGACCGCCGAACGGCTTGCGGCCTGGCAGCTGCGGCATGCCGCAGGCTTCGGCGAATGCCTGAACCCGGATGATGGCGTTGTGGCCCCAGTAGTTGCCTTCGTTGCCGGACCACGTTGCGACACCGCGTGCGATGACGCCGCCGTAGACCCGACCTGCGAACTGCTGGATGCGTGAAAAAAGACTGTAATGACCGTGCAGCATCGGCACCGTCTGCAGGATGCCCAGGTGCGCATCGCCCTGCATGCGTCGAACCAGTTCGATCAATGTTTCGGCCGACATGAGGCTGTCGGCGTCGAGCACGATCATGTAGTCGTAGCGTCCGCCCCAGCGCTTGACGAACTCTTCGACGTTGCCGGCTTTGCGGCCGGTGTTGTGCCAGCGGCGGCGATACCAGACCGGCATGATATTGCGCAGCTCGCGGCGCAGCCGATCGACGGCAAGCGATTCATTGATCCACGGGTCGACCTGAGTCGAGTCCGAAATGATGACGATCTCGAAATGCTGTGCCTCTCCCGCCTGCGCCAGCGCCTCGGCCATCGCCTGCAGAGCCGCGGTCGTGGCGGTGGGATCCTCATTATAAATAGGCATCAGCAGCGCGGTGCGCGAGCCCGACAGATTCGCCTGGGTCTTCGGAATGTGGACGGGGACCAGCAGACCAGCTATCGCGGAGGCCGCGGAGAACGCGATCCAACCGAACGTGATGGTGAAGAAGAAGATCATCACGCCTTGCAATACCGTCATCTTCGAGAACTCGACGATGCCCAGCATTTCGAACACTGCGTAGCCGGTCAGCCCCAGCGTGCCGAAAATCACGATGGCGCGTGCCAATATCGCCCGGACCGGTGCGGGCCCGAGCGCACGCACCACTTGCGGGCTCTGCCGCAGATCCTGAACCGGCATGTCGATCGGTCGTTCGAAAGGCATGCCGCCGCGAACTACGTCGCGGCCTTCGGCAGAAGTCGTCGTCGGAGATTTCAGCTGGCCGTCCATCGATAAAGCCAGGTTTCGGTAATGGGACGATTGGCGCGTAGCAGCCGCATTCGCAACTCGACCAGGCTGCTGCCCGCAGGATCCAGCTCGAAGCTGGCGCGGACACCCTTGGTCAAGGGATTCTGCTGCAGCGTGGGGTGCGACAGCTTGCCCGCGGAGGCGCCAACGTCGAGCTTGAGATCCTCGATGTTACGCCCCGCACCGGCGAAGTCGACCACGAAGATACGACGTTTGCCGTCGATCGTCGGACCGGTGCGTGTGGCGGTGGCACGGCCCAGTGAAGGAGTAATGCGAGGCGTGGCGTTCCATCGCAGGCGATAAGAGATATGCCATGGCTTGCCCGCCGGCAGTACATAGTGCGGTCGGAAGAACGTGACGATGTTGTCGTTGGTCTCGTTCTCGGTGGGGATCTCCACCAGATCCACCGAGCCTTTGCCCCAGTCGGAGGTGGGCTCGATCCAGGCGCTCGGACGCAGCTCGTATTTGGCTTCGAAGTCACGATAGTCGCTGACGCGACGTGACCGCTGCACCAGGCCGAACGCGCGAGGTGCTTCGGCGGTGAAGGCCGAAACCTGCAACTCAGTGGGATTGCGCAGCGGCCGCCACAGACGTTCACCCGACGCGGTGACTACTTGCAAACCGTCCGAGTCGTGCACCTCGTCGCGGAAGTCGTCGATGCGAGTGCGCTCGGATTCATCGAACAGAAACATCGATGTGAGCGGCGCGATACCGATGTTGTCCAGGTCGACGCGCGGGAACAGCGTCACATCCACATCCATGACGGTCTCGTTACCGGGCTGGATGGCGAAGCGATAGGCGCCGGTGGTCGAGGGGCTGTCGAGCAGCGCGTGCACGACGATTCCAGAGGAATTGGCGCCCGGGCGCTCGATCCAGAACTGGGTGAAGGCGGGAAACTCTTCGCCCGAAGGATGCGCGGTACGGATCGCCAGGCCTCTAGCCGACAACCCGTACTGCCCGCCGCGAGGCACGGCGCGAAAGTAGGTGGCGCCCTGGAACACGAGGAATTCATCCCACACCGACCGGGAATTCAGCAGTGTGCGCGCGCGAAAGCCCGACAGTGGCAGCGTCTGGTTGGCGAGCTGCTTTGCGACGTGCGGACCCAGTGCAAACATGTTCGGTGTGCCGATGAGCTCGCCGGCCATGCCGCTTTCGACCGCCGACACCTTGACCGGTGTCTGAAACAGGAAGCCGGCGGGTAACAGCTCGATGCGGAAGGGCACCTGCTCGTTACGCCATAACGCTCGTTCAGGCCTGAAGCGGATGTCTCGATATTGATCGTAGCTGAGCTGCTGGAGCGCCGAGTTGCCTTCCAGCCGGCGTGGCACGTAGGCGGCCGCAGCGGTTCGTTTGGCCAGATCCACTACGGTGGCCGGCGAGAATTTGTATCGCTCGGTGCGTGCACTCTCCACCGCAGGTTTGACCGACGCGGCGCCGGCCATACAGGAAAAAGTGATGGCAAGCATCAACAGCCAGTAACGGCGCATGACTTTCTGCGCCGCCCGCTGCGGAGGCAGGGGAGGTCGTGAGCGGGGAGTGGACGGGGTACCGGAGCCCCGAGAGTTTGCTGACTCGCCTGAATTCATCCGAATCGATCGTTCCTGGTTCAAAGGCCGCGGCGCGAGCAGCGTTCACATACGTTTATGTCTACGCACTTGCCGACACCGCAGTTCCAGATTTCATCGCTGTCGCGGAACTGCGTCGCTTTCCCACGTATTAATCGCAGCGATGTCGCACGTGGCATTGCCACAACATCCTCACTTTACCAGCCTCACCGTTCCTACCGCATTGTTATCGGAGACCAGCATGACCGAAGTGTCGCGTGGCCAGCCTCATCGATGGGCATTGGTTCTGGCGGCAGGCGATGGCAGCCGACTACGCGCGTTGACCACTCAGCCCTGCGGCACGCCCGTTCCAAAACAGTTCTGCTCCTTGAGCGGCGGTCCGTCGCTCGTTGAAGACGCCCTGAAGCGTGCCCGATCGCAGGTCGCGCCCGAACGGGTATGCGCCATCGTCGCTCAACAGCATCATCGCTGGTGGACGAGCATTCCGGCGCTGTCCTCGCTGCCGCAACCGAACCTGATCGTTCAGCCAAGCAACCGTGGCACCGCCATCGGCATCCTCTACTCGCTGGTGCATATTTTAAGCCAGGATCCGGAGGCGGAGGTGTTGATGTTGCCATCCGACCATTACGTGGCGCACGAATCCATCCTGCAATCTTCACTCGCGGCGAGCATGGAACAAGTCTCGCGCTGTCCCGATCGGCCGGTGCTGCTCGGACTGCAGCCCGAAGAGCCGGACAGCGAACTGGGCTACATCGTACCGGGCGAGCCGCATGCTCTCGGTGGTCGAACTGTGGCGCGTTTCGTGGAAAAGCCGGAACTGCCTATGGCAGCCCAGATCGTGCGCGCGGGTGCTTTGTGGAACACCTTTATTATTGCTGCCTCGGCTCGCGCGCTGCTGAATCTATATCTACCGCGCTTCGCACCCACCGTCATGGAGATGCAGGTCATCGTAGGCAGCGCACTCCAGCACAAATCGGCAGGCGGCTGGCCGGCCATCGTCGATATGTACACGCGGATGCCAGAACTGGATTTCTCGCGCGATCTTCTGGAAGGTCGCGAGGCCTCACTGAGTGTGCTGCCGGTGCCGGCCTGTGGCTGGAGCGATCTGGGAACACCGCACCGGGTCGGCGAGACCTTGCGCAAATTGCCCGGCGCGCGAGTGTCTGCGCAGGCATCCGACATGGCTGGATATATCAATCTGGCTGTGAGGCACGCGAGCTTCGAGCGCTCGATGACGGGCCCGAGTTTGTAATTTCGCCGCCACGTACTGCCAGGGCAGGCAAGCCCGATGGGGACTGCAGTGAGCGCATCTTATTCTTTCGGTCCGCGGCCTGGCGCCGACGGTACGACCTTTCGTTTCTGGGCTCCCGATGCTCAGCGGGTCGATCTGGTGCTGGAGACGAACAAGGACGTGCCGTTGCGGCAGCAATTCGAGCGGGCAGGCGATGGCTGGTTCGAAATATTGGCGCGAGGCGTGGGTGCGGGCGACCGATATCGATTTCGCATCGACGATGAGATCGACGTGCCCGATCCGGCATCGCGCTTTCAGCCCGAGGGCGTGAACGGGCCGGGCGAAATCCTCGATCCTCACTCGTTCAAGTGGCGTGACCTGCGCTGGCAGGGCCGTCCCTGGCACGAGGCCGTTTTGTATGAATTGCACATTGGCACGTTCACCCGCGCTGGCACGTACAGCGCAGCGATCGAGCGATTGGACGATCTGGCGCGAGCCGGCATTACGGCAATCGAGCTGCTGCCGCTGAACACGTTTCCAGGGCGCCGCGGCTGGGGCTACGACGGCGTATTGTTATATGCGCCGCAGCCGAGTTACGGTCGTCCCGACGACTTGAAAGGTTTCGTGCAGGCCGCGCACGAGCGGGGCCTGATGGTGTTGATCGACGTGGTCTACAACCACTTCGGACCGGAGGGCAATCTTCTGCACCGCTATGCCGAGGAGTTCTTCACCTCGGCGCATCACACTCCCTGGGGCAGCGCCATCAACTTCACGCATCCCATCGTGCGGCAATTCTTCATCCAGAATGCGTTGTACTGGCTGAACGAGTATGGCTTCGACGGCTTGCGAGTGGACGCCGTGCACGCCATGTTCGACGATGGCGACACTCATTTCATCGATGAGCTGGTGGATAGCGTGCAGCGTGGGCCGGGCAGCGAGCGGCACGTTCACGTGGTGCTCGAGAATCATCACAACGAAGCGCGCCGGCTGGGTCTGAAAGGCTGCTCCAGGGTGGCGCAGTGGAACGATGACTTCCACCACCCGATGCACATCCTGCTGACCGGCGAAAACGACGGTTACTACGGCAACTTCGCCGATCGACCGCTCGAGCACCTGGGTCGGGTGCTCGCCGAAGGATTCGCCTATCAAGGCGAGGTCTATCGGACAGACGGCAAGGCTCGTGGCGAGCGCAGTGGCTCGCTGCCGCCTACCGCGTTCGTGAGTTTCATCCAGAATCACGATCAGATCGGCAACCGGGCTTTCGGCGAGCGGCTGACACAGCTGGCGCCGCCGGAGCGTGTGCGCGCAGGACTGGCGGTGCTGCTGCTGGCTCCGCAGATTCCGATGCTGTTCATGGGTGAGGAATATGGGGCGCTTCAGCCATTCCTGTATTTCTGTGACTATCAGGGCGAGCTGGCGAAAGCGATCAGCGACGGCAGGCGCAATGAGTTCGCGTCGTTCGGGGCGTTCGCCGACGAACAGAAGCGCCAGCAGATCCCCGATCCCAATGCCGAAGCGACTTATCTCGCCAGCCAGCTCGATGTGCAGGATCGGGAGCGAGCGCCCCATCGCGACAGCTTGGCCTATACAAAGGAATTGCTGACCGTGCGCGCCGAAAAGTTGGTGCCGCTGATTCCGGAGGTCGTTCCAGGCGCCGCCCGCTATCAAGTGAACGGCAGCGTGCTCATGGTCTCCTGGCCGCTCAGTCGCGACAGGCTCTTGGTGATGCAGGCCAACTTCGGCGACCAGCCGCAGCCGCTGAAGCAAGCGGGCGAGCTTTGGTATTCGACCACCGGTGTGTCGGCGCGCGAGGCAGAGCTCGGCGGCTGGGAAGTCAGGCTATCGTTAGGAACTGCATGAGCGCCCTGGTGCCAACTGAAACGGGTGCGAGATTCAACATTCCTCGCGCAACGTATCGGCTTCAGTTCAATCATCAGTTCACGTTCAACGATGCGGCCCGCATCGTTCCCTACTTGTCACGGCTCGGCATCAGCCACGTCTACGCATCGCCGATTCTCAAGGCGCGGCCGGGCAGCATGCATGGCTATGACGTGGTCGATCACTCGCAGCTCAATCCCGAGCTCGGCACGCGCGAGGACTTCGACAGGTTCGTGCAAACGCTGCATGAGCATGGGCTGGGCCTGATCGTCGACATCGTGCCCAATCACCTCGGCGTGATGGGCAATGACAACGAGTGGTGGCTGGACGTGATGGAGAACGGCCCTGCCGCGCGCTGCGCATTTCACTTCGACATCGATTGGCGGCCGAACCGCAGCTCGATGCGGGATCGCATCCTCGTGCCGATACTCGGCGACGCTTACGGAATGGTGCTCGAGCGCGGCGAGCTGCAACTGGAATTCGACGCTGCCGCCGGCAATTTCTTCGTGCGTTATCACGACCATCAATTGCCCATCGATCCGCGCGAGTATCCAAGGATCTTCTCTCAACCCATTGCAGAAGATCTGCTCCCGGCAGACGACGCGCATCGCGCCGACTTCGACAGCCTGCTCAACAGCTTCAGCAATCTGCCCCCGCGTGACGATACTTCCGCGGATGCGGTGGCCGTGCGCTATCGCGACAAGGAGGCTCACAAGCGGCGCCTGGCGCGGCTGATCGAGCGCAGTCCCGAAGTCCTGCGGCATATCAACGAGAGTGTGACTCGGATCAACGGCACGCCCGGGCAGTCCGAAAGCTTCGATGCTTTGGATGCGCTGCTGGAGGCGCAGGCCTATCGCTTGTCGTACTGGCGCGTTGCCGTCGACGAGATCAACTACCGTCGGTTCTTCGATGTGAACGATCTGGCGGCTTTGCGGATCAACGAGCGCAGCGTCTTCGATGTGACTCACAAACTGATCTTCGAGCTGATCGATGCCGGCAGCATCGATGGCCTGCGCATCGATCATTCCGACGGCCTGTACGATCCCGAGGAGTATTTCTTGCGCTTGCAGGAGCGCTTCGGCGGCGGTGCGGAGAGTCGGCCGCTATACGTAGTCACGGAAAAAATCCTGGCAGCCCACGAACGTCTCCCCGAGGCGTGGCGGGTTCATGGCACGACCGGCTATGACTACGCAGCATTGCAGACAACCTGGCTGGTGTGCGGCGATGAAGAGACGCAGATGACCCGCCGTTATCGCGCCTTTACCGAGAACGATGCGTCGTTCGAGAACATCGCCTATCAAAGCAAGCGTCTGGTGATGAATTCGTCGCTGGCCGCCGAAGTGGAAGTTCTCGCGTCTCAGCTGGATCGCATCGCTCACCTGGACCGCCATACGGCGGACTTCACACGGGCCGCTTTGCGTGAGGCGATCAAAGAGGTGATCGCGTGCTTTCCTGTGTATCGCACCTACATCTCTCCCCGCGGCATCGGTGAGGAAGATCAGAGGATCATCCATTGGGCGACGGGCCTGGCGCGCCGGCGAAGCACCGGTGTTGAAGTGAGCGCCTTCGATTTTCTCCGCGACGTGTTGCTGGGGACGGCCGCGCAAGGAAAGTTGCCGTCGTACCGTCAGGCGATGCTCGAGTTCGCGATGAAATTCCAGCAGGTGACCTCACCGGTGACTGCCAAGGGCGTGGAGGATACGGCGTTCTATCGTTTCAATCGCCTGATCTGCCTGAACGAGGTGGGCGGCGATCCGAGCCGTTTCGGAGTGTCCTCGACCGCCCTGCATCAAGCCAATCTGGAACGTGCCCGGCTGTGGCCGCACTCGATGCTGGCGACATCGACTCATGACACCAAGCGAAGCGAGGACGTCCGGGCTCGCATCGCGGTGCTGAGTGAACTGCCGGAGCTTTGGAAACAACACCTGTCCCGCTGGTCGCAGCTGAACCGCAACAAGCGACGCCAGGTGGACGATGCGCCCGCGCCGGATCGCGAAGACGAGTACTTGCTGTATCAGACGCTGGCCGGCTTGTGGTCCCCCGAGCTGTCCACCGAGAGTCTGATCGAGCGATTGCAGGCGTACATGATGAAGGCCGGCCGCGAGGCCAAACGCTCCACGTCGTGGATCAATCCGAATGCGGATTACGAGGAGGCGGTCAATGGCTTCATCTCCCAGCTGCTCGGCAACCCCGAACGCAATGCCTTCCTGCGTGACTTCACTTCCTTCGTCGGCGCAATCGCATTCTTCGGTCGCATCAATTCGCTGGTGACCACGGTCCTGAAGATCACTTCGCCCGGCGTGCCCGATTTCTACCAGGGCACCGAAGTGCCGACGTTCACACTCGTCGATCCAGACAACCGCTCGCCGGTGGAT
>Ga0182742_1000802_pt1 | contig 45510 bp, 48 predicted proteins | sample eDN5th37CBELigMG_FD_128880 | JGI IMG/M metagenome (GOLD analysis project Ga0182742, IMG submission 128880) | Enriched Miracle-Growth compost microbial communities from Emeryville, California, USA - eDNA 5th pass 37_C BE-Lig MG (version 2)... ... | reverse complement strand
TCCTGCATCTAGCCATTGGATCAGCACTGTTTGCCGCTGCTTTTGAGATAAGGCTTTGTGCAGGGATGCATGCAAAGACCAAACAGACCTCTGTTCTGATAAGCAAAGAAGGCAAAAAGCTTATATAAAAATCAAAGCTGCAACCGGGGTGATTGCAGCTTGTTTTTATTTCCTATTTTCCCTTTTCCTCAAAAAGCCGAATGATATTGATAATTACATTTGTTGCTTTTTCCATATTATCGACAGAAATGTATTCATATTTTCCATGATAGTTTTCTCCGCCAGTAAAAATGTTTGGTGTTGGGAGTCCCATATAGGAAAGCTGGGAACCATCAGTACCTCCACGGATTGGCTCAACTATTGGGGTGATATTTAGCATTTCCATTGCTTGATGGGCAATATCGACAATTTCCTTTACAGGTTCAATTTTTTCTTTCATATTATAATATTGATCATTGATTTCAAGCACGATGGTTTCTTGACCATATTTTTTCTTCAGCTCTTCAATTATTTGCTTAAACGTATTTTTCCTTGCTTCAAAATTATGCTTATCAAAGTCCCTTATGATATAGCTTAGCTTTGTTTCTTCTACATCCCCGTTAATGGAGAGGAGATGATAGAAGCCCTCATACCCTTCTGTAAACTCAGGCGCTTCTTCTGCAGGCAGGCTTGCATGAAACTCCATTGCGATTTTAGCCGAGTTAACCATCTTACCTTTGGCTGTTCCCGGGTGAATATTATTGCCTTTTACAGTAATTTTTGCGGAGGCTGCATTAAAGCTTTCATACTGAAGTTCACCGAGGGGGCCGCCATCAACAGTATAAGCGTATTTAGCATCAAATGCGGCTACATCAAATTTGTGGGGTCCTCTGCCAATTTCTTCATCAGGTGTAAAGGCAACTCTTATTTTTCCGTGCTTGATTTCAGGATTTTTTATTAAATAATCCATCGCAGTCATAATCTCTGCAATCCCTGCTTTGTTATCAGCGCCTAATAACGTTGTGCCATCGGTTGTAATCAGTGTATGACCCTTATATTTAGGCAGGCTAGAAAAATCCTTGGGGGACAGGATGATTTGCTGTTCCTTGTTTAATATAATGTCAGTGCCATTGTAATTTTCGTGAATCTGCGGGTTTACATTCGCCCCTGTAAAATCAGTTGCTGTATCCACATGTGCTAAAAAGCCAATGGTAGGAACGGTTTTATCAGTATTAGCAGGTAAGGTAGCCATTAAATAGCCATTTTCATCAAGATGAACGTCTTCCATGCCAATTGCCTTTAATTCCTCTGCAAGCATGTTAGCTAATGTTAATTGTCCAGGTGTGGAAGGACACGCTTCATTTTCTTCATTAGACTGTGTATCAACTTTAACGTATGTAGTAAAACGTTTAATGATTTCCTTTTTCATTTGTTATCACTCCTTAATGATACTGTTGCCATTTTTATTATAATCTAGTTGGCTTAGTTTTTAGTAAAGCTAAATAAAAATATGAAAGAAGACAAAGGCAATAAAAATAAAAGACATTGTATAATGAAACTTTCTTCTTTTACCGGAGGCTTTCCATCTTCTTAATAGACCGCTGAACAGCAAAATAGGCAAAATGGTGATAGCTGCAATTCCGCTAGCCGTTTTAGATTGCCATAAGATGTCCGAATGGGAGACAATCATCACTCCGGCATGAATGACAATAAGCAGGGTGGCGGAGAGGGCAATGGAAATATGATATTTCATCATCCTTTTGGAAATTTTCGCAAGCTTAATCTTTGCATTTCGATTTTTGCTTTTGCGGATAAACAGGAAAACAAAATACATATTTACATTAACAAGGAAAAGGATAAAAGCAGCCTGTGCAATCAGTTTTCCAATTAATATAACATTTGTATCATATCCGCGGTACAGACTCCACAGCACAATCATAATGACGGTTATGATATTAACAGTCAGCCATCTTGCAATCATTTTACCACCTGCTTATTTTATTAATATGGCTGTGTTAATGCTTGACGTTGATTTTAACCGCTTAGTGGAGAGGAAATCAACGGTCAAACAACAGAGCTATTAACTTAAACCAAATATATCATATTTTTCTAAACCTTAATTTAATCTAAAAAATCTGAGATAATATTATTGGAAGGATAAGTTAATTTTTTGATTGTTTAGAATATTTGAGGTATAATTAGCTTTGTCCTGATAAAAATATGACAAGCTGGTAAGAAGGTGGGAACAACCATGAATGAAAAAGACTTATTTACATGTACCGCGGAATTGCTGAAAAAGCATACATCGGTTCGAAAGTACAAACAAGATAAGATTCCAGTGGAAACATTGAAAAATTTGCTGAATGCAGCCCAGCATGCTGCTTCGTCTAATTTTGTTCAGGCCTATTCTGTAATTTTAGTTTCGGATGAAGACAAAAAGAGAGAAATCGGCGAGCTTTCTAGAAATCAGCCACAAATTAATTCTGCACCTGTGTTGTTGCTGTTTTGTGCCGATATGAAACGTCTGGAATTAGCCTGCCAGAAGAAAGGAACAGATATCCAGCAGCAGACAACGGAAAACTTTCTCGTATCTGTGATAGATACAGCACTGTTTGCGCAAAACTTTGTGATTGCCGCTGAATCTCAGGGGTATGGAATATGCTACATAGGCGGTGTACGAAATAATCCCGCTGAAATTTCCGATATTGTGAATCTCCCTGATAAGACTTTTCCTCTATTCGGAATGACGGTAGGGGTACCGGATGAACAGCAGCAGGTCAAACTACGGTTGCCTGTAGAAGCGATCCTGCATGAAAACACTTATGACACCCAGAAATATCATGAAATCATTGAGGAATATGATCAAATCCTTGGTGATTATTATAAAAATCGTCTGACAAATACTAAAAACAGTGACTGGTCTGATACAATGAGCAAGTTTTTATCCGAGAAAAGAAGAGCGCATATGAAATCTTTCCTTGAAGAAAAGGGGTTTTATCTAACTTAGGATGTGCTGTTTTGCCAATCAAATATTTGAAGGAGGAGAAATAATGGCAGCAATAACAAGTTTCAAATTATTAGATCTCGAGGATATGAACTTATTTATTAATGGGGAATGGGTAAAGGCATCTTCAAATACCTATTTTAATCTAACGAACCCATCAAACGGGGAAATTGTTGCAAAAATCCCTAGGGGCGGTAAAGCTGAAGCAAAAGCAGCCATTGAAGCAGCCCATGAAGCATTTCCGAAATGGGCAAAGCTGACAGCTTATGAAAGAGCAGATTACATGTTAAAGCTTCGCGATCTCATGTTTGAATATGAACAAGAGCTTGCAGCGTTAATGAGCATTGAAATGGGCAAAGCTTATGCCGAATCACTTGGTGAAGTTAAATATGCTGCAAGCTTTTTAACTTGGTATGCTGAGGAAGGCCGCCGCGTTTATGGAGAAACCATTCCAGCGTCTGTTCCGAATAAACGATTATTTGTTATTAAGCAGCCAGTTGGCGTAATTGCGGCTATTACACCATGGAATTTCCCGTTAGCTATGATGACAAGAAAGCTTGGTCCAGCGATGGCTGCCGGATGTACTGGGGTCGTAAAGCCAGCCAGCCAATCACCTCTTTCTGCTTTAGCTTTTGCAAAATTAGTTGAAATGGCGGGAATCCCTAAAGGTGTTGTTAATGTTGTTGCTGGAGCAACAGGAGAGATTTCGGATGAAATCTTTGAAAACCCAATCGTAAAGAAAATATCCTTTACTGGGTCTACTGAAGTAGGCAGAACGCTTGTTGAAAAATCTGCACCGCAGCTGAAAAAGTTATCACTAGAACTTGGCGGGCATGCTCCATTTATTATTTTTGAAGATGCTGATCTTGAAAAAGCAGCTGAAGGAGCATTAGCAAGCAAATTCAGAAATGCTGGACAAACATGTGTGTGCGCAAACCGAATCTATGTGCATGAAAACATCAAGGATGAATTTGCGAAAATATTTGTTGAGAAGGTAAAACAATTAAAAGTCGGAGATAGTCTTGCAGAGGGTACTCAAATTGGACCTTTAGTAAATGGAGACAGCTTGAAGAAGGTTGCTGAGCAAGTTCAGGATGCTGAGGAAAAAGGTGCAGTGGTTCTTCATGGCGGTAAGCCTCTTAGTGAGAAAGGCTATTATTATGAACCTACCGTGTTAACAAATGTGACGAATGATATGTTAATTATGCAGGAGGAAACGTTTGGACCTGTAGCTCCATTATCCACTTTTACAACAGATGAAGAAGTCATTCAAGCAGCAAATGATACCATATATGGTTTGGCAGCTTATTTGTATACTTCTGACATCAGCCGGGCAGTGAAGGTTTCTGAGGCATTAAACTTTGGCGTAATTGGTTTAAATGATGGCATTCCTTCTTCTGCACAGGCTCCATTTGGAGGCATGAATCAAAGCGGTTATGGACGTGAAGGCGGACATCAGGGAATCAGAGATTATTTAGAAGAAAAATACATTTCTTTAGGATTGTAATAACAGTAAAAGAGACCCTTCGTCATGAAGGGTCTCTTTTAATTAAAAATAAATTTGTCCAGCTTCTATTCAGCTAGACGCGCAAGGTTATTGCTGATTTTTTAATTGTTCCTGTGCCATGGCAACGAGTCGTTTGGTCATTTCTCCGCCGACGGAACCATTGGCTCGTGCGGTCGTATCTGCACCCAGCTGAACTCCAAACTCACCTGCGATCTCATTTTTCATTTGATCTAATACATTTTCTGCACCAGGTACCAAAAGTTTGTTTCTTGCCACGATACATCACTCCCACCACGAAGATTTTGAGCAAATATTGCTCGGTTTTAATTTAACCGAGATATTGCTGTTTGATGCATGAGATCTAATGATTTTAAAACACGATCTTCATCTTGCGTGTCTACATAAATGGAGGAATTCCCTTGCTGATTTCTGAGACAAGTGAGGCTATTGATTGGAGTTGTTGGTCGTCAAGGTCGAATGCGCTTTTTATTTTATTTTCAAGATCCGTTGTGACTCTTCTTTTGCCAACTTCAACTAAAGCGATCAGCGAGAAGCTGCAGCTGACAAGCTTCGCAAAATCGCGCTGAGTCAGATTATAGCTTTTGCGTATGAATTTAACAATTTCTTTATTCATTTTCATATAACAACCCCTCCCTAGTGTTTTATTTTTTAAGTTAGCATTGAAAGGTTTAGTTGTAAAGAAATTTTTTCTGGTCTTTTTCCCCTAATGATGTGAACATTTTATGTCATATCTTTTTAGTAAAAGAGAAAAAGTGTGATTCGGTTCACTTCTGCATGGCTTGTTCATCCTTATAATGATAATAAATCTCAATTGAATTTCATGTCATCCTAAATTTAAGGAGGAAAACCATGAGTAACGAACTAAAGGATCAAATCTTAGAGGCACTTGAAGAGGTCATTGACCCCGAATTGGGCATTGATGTTGTAAATTTAGGACTTATATATGAAGTAAACTTTCCGGAAGCCGAGAAGGTGCATATTGTCATGACCATGACTTCCATGGGCTGCCCAATGGCCGGACAAATTGTTGCAGGTGTAAAAAATGCCGTTTTAGACAATGTTGATGGAATAAAGGATATAGATGTTGATGTTGTCTGGAATCCGCCTTGGTCAAAGGAAAGACTTTCCCGGTACGCTAAGCTTGCGCTGGGAATCCATGGATAAATGATAAATACCCCCCTATATTTTCCTTTATTAGGTGATTACCCAAGAAGTTTTCTGGTCATTTGCATAGTATTTAGTGGGTATTAAATAACAAAGATGATATGGGGAGGATATGTAAATTGAATAATCATTTTATGCCCTATGAAGTTCATCATGCGGATGAAGCCAGGATTAGACCTTTTGGATTTGGCAGAAGACCATTTTTTGGAGGCGGATTTGGCTTTAGAAGACCGTTCTTTGGCGGCTTTGGCGGTTTTGGCCTTCCATTCTTAGGAGGCTTGGCACTAGGCTCATTACTAGGCGGTCCATTCTACGGAGGCTACCCGTATTATGGAGGCTATCCGTATTATGGAGGCTATCCATTTTACGGTGGCTACCCTTATGGAGGATTTTGGTAATAAAAATGAACATCAAAGCAAAAAAGTTCTGCAATAAGCAGGGCTTTTTTTTCTATGGGTGCCAAAGAGCAGGGAGAAATTCCCTATAGGGATAACCCCCAAATTGTGTGTTCGTCTATCGCACAATAGCTCATATTTGAATAGGATATAGAGAATCAAATAAAGGAGGTATATGTTTATGTCAGATGGATGCGGATTCGGCTTTGGTGGAGGATTTGCTTTACTGGTTGTGTTGTTTATCCTATTGATTATTATCGGTGCTTCTTGGGGTTACGGATACTACTAAAACAGTCTCATCTTATTAAAATAGATTAAGGGGGGAGAGCTGATTATGTTCGGCTATGGCGGCTATGGTTATGGCGGCTACGGTTATGGAGGATACGGATTTGGAGGCGGTTTTGCATTAATCGTCGTTCTATTTATCCTTCTAATTATCGTTGGCGCAGCTTGTTGGAGATAAAATCTTTGAAGGCAGGGAAATATGTTTTCCCTGCTTTTCCTGTGCAAAATTGCCCTCTTCTAAATAATGTCACCTTTTCCATGGAAAGAATTGAGGTGTAGAGTATCATGTATATCTGTGTTAGGGTTATACATGTTGATAGGAGTTGAATATTCAATTCCAATTTTTCAGCAAAATAAATCCTAACGATGCTGTTGGAAAGCATTAGGATATGTTATAGGAGGAGATATAATGAAGAAGCTTGCAGCACTATTTGCAGCTATCATGATGCTCTCATTCCCATTCATTCCATTTGGCCATCAACGTGCATATGCAGAGACTGCAGATAACGTTACTATATATACAGTTCAAGAAGGGGATTCTCTTTTTAAAATTGGTGTGAAGCTTGGGGTGTCGGAGCTTAAACTAAAAGAAATAAATCATAAAAGAACAGATATTATCTATCCAGGTGAAAAACTGATTTTGCCGGAAACAATTTCAGATACAGAAAAAGATTTATTGGCAAGACTTGTTCATGCTGAAGCTAAAGGCGAGCCATATGCTGGTAAAGTCGGCGTTGCTGTTGTTGTCTTAAATCGTGTAGCAGATGATCGTTTCCCAGATACAATTAAAGAAGTGATTTATCAAGATCGTCAATTCCAGCCAGTAGATAACGGCTCCATTAATAAGCCAGCAGATAAATATGCGAAAAGAGCTGTTATGGAAGCACTCGCTATGCAGGGAAAAGGAAGTAATTCTGTGTTCTTCTTTAATCCAGATAAGACAAGCAGTAAGTGGCTTAGAACGAAAACTGTGACAACGGTTATTGGAAAGCATCGATTTGCTAAATAACAGGAAATACTCATTGTGAACAACCCCGTGGATGTTAGACATCAAGCTAACATTACGGGGTATTTTTATTACTTTTCTATATACTCAAATAAGAATGACTGGCCATTTCGATAGAATCTAGGGTCATATAGGCCTATTCTTTTCTCGTCATCAACTAGAACCACAAAGGGTGACCATTCATATAATGTTTTCGCTTCAGGAAGCTTGCTGAACAGCAAATCAAGATTGGCATCTTCTGCAGACTGAAGTACATATTGTGTTTCCTTTTCAGTTAATAAACTGTCTTTAAATATTGTAACCTGATTATCCTGTTTGGTTATGACAGAAAAAGTCCATGGGATAAACTCGGCTGATAGGGCTATCTGGTCATACTTATTTTCATACTCACGGTATAAAAATAAGCCTTGTGAGGTTTGAATGAACAGATGTATGACAATTAATGCCCAAGCCATTCGATAATAATGGAATGATTTTTGTTTATTTCTCTTAGAAAAAAGGAAGGCAGCTCCTAATATTGACCAAAATACCAAATCAACTATAGGGATGGTGCCAAAAGTAATGCGCGCTGATGAAAAGGGTTCAAAATAACCCGTTCCCCAGGCATTAAATAGATCGCTTGTATCATGGATAAAGACAGCAAGCCATCCAAGCAGAAACAGTTTCAGTGATTTTACCTTGAAAAAGAAAGCGGCAATAAGTAAAAATAGCAATGCCCATACAGGGGTCAAAAAAACAGAGTGGGTAATGCCGCGATGCCACATTTGATATAGGCCCCCTGTATCCCAAAGACGAGAAATGACATCAATATCAGGAATGAGACTAGCACCAACTGATGTGACCAAAAAAGCTCTTTTTGAATCTTTATCCATTTCTTTTTTATCAATGGTTCCATATAAGGCAAAACCGAATAACGTATGGGTAATTGAATCCATAAATTACTCCTCCATAAAGGGGCTGTAAATATATCCATTATAACCGTGAATTTGGCTGAAGGCTATTAGCATGCATTTTTAAGCGGTTATTACAGCCTTGCAATCTCTTTTTCTGAGAGATAAAATTAACATTATCAAAATTATAGAGTCAGTGAGGAAATTCCATGGGAAATCAGTTTAAAGATGAAGTATTGTCACGGAGAACGTTTGCGATCATCTCTCACCCGGATGCAGGAAAAACGACATTAACAGAAAAGCTTCTTTTATTTGGGGGAGCAATTCGGGATGCAGGTACTGTAAAGGGAAAGAAAACAGGGAAATACGCAACAAGTGACTGGATGGAAATTGAAAAGCAACGCGGGATCTCAGTAACATCCAGCGTGATGCAATTTGATTATAATGGGGCACGGGTGAACATTCTTGATACACCTGGGCACCAAGATTTTAGTGAAGACACGTACCGGACGCTTACGGCGGTTGATAGTGCGGTCATGATTATTGATTCAGCGAAAGGGATTGAGGAGCAGACATTGAAGCTGTTTAAGGTATGCCGCATGAGAGGTATTCCCATCTTCACCTTCATCAATAAGCTTGACCGGCAGGGGAGGACTCCATTAGAACTGTTAGCTGAATTAGAAGAGGTTATGGGAATTGAATCTTATCCGATGAATTGGCCTATCGGGATGGGAAAGGAATTCCTTGGCATTTATGATCGTTTCAATAACCGGGTCGAACAGTTCCGGGTGGATGAAGAAAGCAGGTTTATTCCTTTAAATGAAGATGGTGAAATTAATGGAGACTATCCAATAAAGGAATCTGGACTTTATGACCAGGTACTTGAAGAGATCATGCTTTTAAATGAAGCAGGAAATGAATTTTCAGAGGAAAAGCTGAAAAACGGGGAGATGACGCCTGTTTTCTTTGGCAGTGCACTGACAAACTTTGGGGTACAAACCTTTTTAGAGTCTTATTTGCAATTTGCACCGCCGCCGCAGCCAAGAAATTCAACAGCCGGAAAAATTGATCCATTATCAGAAAGCTTTTCTGGTTTTATCTTTAAGATTCAAGCCAATATGAATCCTGCGCATAGAGATAGAATCGCATTCTTGCGAATCTGTTCTGGCCGATTCGAACGCGGAATGACTGTAAGTATTCCAAGGATTGGCAAACAGGTAAAACTTTCACAATCCACGCAGTTTATGGCCGATGACCGCAGCACGGTTGATACGGCAGTCAGCGGTGATATCATTGGTATTTATGATACAGGTACCTATCAAATAGGCGATACACTTACGGAAGGAAAAGACAATTTTAATTTTGAAAAGCTTCCGCAATTTACACCAGAGCTTTTTGTTCGGGTGACAGCCAAAAATGTTATGAAGCAAAAACATTTCCATAAGGGCATTCAGCAGCTTGTGCAAGAAGGGGCCATTCAGCTTTACCGCACAGTTAAAACAGATGACCTATTACTGGGTGCAGTAGGACAGCTGCAATTTGAGGTATTTGAACATCGGATGAAAAATGAATATAATACCGAAGTGATTATGGAACGAATTGGTTCCAAGATTGTCCGATGGGTAGAGGGCAATGTGGTAGATGAAAATCTTTCCAGCTCCCGCAGCCTTCTTGTTAATGACAGATACGAAAATAAAGTATTTTTATTTGAAAACGATTTTGCCTTAAGATGGTTTCAAGAAAAGAACCCTGATGTAAAGCTTTATAATCCTATGGATAGCGAACACTAAACGGCCTGATTCCAGGCCGTTTTTTTATGCCTATTGACAATTTTATTTCATAATAATATATTAGTAACATAATATTTTACTTTAGCGCTAAAAAGCGTTTAAGTTAAAAAGCGGTTAAAATTTGGGGAGGACTTCCGCCATGAACTTGGAGAATGCTGTATTGAAGCTAAAGCCGATCGAAGCTTTATTGGTTATCATCATCATATTAGGCGGAATTAGTTACGCAATTATATTTGCGGGGGTAGTTCCTCATATACCTATTGTATTGGCTATTATGGGTTTAATCCTTTATGGTTTAATTAGAAGGGTACGGATTAAAGACTTAGAAGAAGGCATGATTGACGGGGCCAAGGCTGGGCTTGGAGCAGTGCTTTTATTCTTTTTCATCGGCATGCTCATCAGCAGCTGGATGGTTAGTGGTACAATACCAACCTTTGTTTATTTAGCCCTTGAAATAGTAAATGGAAAATATTTTTATGCAATAGCTTTTATCGTAACATCAGTTATAGGCATGAGCATTGGGAGCTCTTTAACAACTGCTGCAACGATTGGGGTTGTCTTTATGAGTGTAAGTGCATCCCTGGGGTTATCTGAAGCCGTTACTGCAGGAGCAGTTATTTCTGGAGCATTCTTAGGAGACAAAATGTCCCCATTATCAGATACAACTAATCTTGCTTCAGCCATTGTCAAGGTGGATTTATTCGAACATATAAAAAATATGCTTTGGACTACTGGGCCAGCTTTTATCATATCATTAATTCTGTTTGCTTTTTTATCGCCAACAGAGGCGTCAGCAGGATTCAAAAAATTAGCTGTATTAAAACATTTACTGAATGAATTAGGTCTTATTCATTGGTATTCAATTATCCCGTTTTTGATATTGGCATTGCTGGCCATAAAAAAAGTATCAGCTATTATAACCCTTTCTGCCGGAATTGCTTCTGCAGCTCTAATCGGATTTGTTGTCCAAAAAGATCTTTCGGTTCAATTGTTAATGAATATTCTTTATTCAGGATACAAAATGGAAAGCGGATCAGAAGAAATCGATTCCCTTTTATCAAGGGGGGGCATGGAGAGTATGATGTTTCCGATTTCATTAGTCCTATTATCCCTTTCAATGGGCGGACTCCTTGTCAAACTCGGCGTGCTGCCTGCGCTATTAGATGGGGCGAAGGGGATTTTGCAAAAAGCGCCAGCCCTAATTGCTTCGACAGCTGGAACTGCGATAGGAATAAATTTTCTCCTAGGGGAGCAGTATCTTTCAATTCTTTTGACCGGAAATGCTTACCGGGACTTATATGAAAAAGCTGGGATGCATCCAAAAAATCTTTCAAGAGCATTAGAGGATGCGGGAACGGTTATAAACCCGCTTGTTCCGTGGGGCGTGTGCGGTGTCTTTTTAACCGGTGTATTAGGAGTCGATACTCTCAGTTACCTGCCGTTTACTTTCTTTTGCCTATTATCACCTGTTCTAACAATTGCCTATGGTCTTACCGGGCTTACTATAACCAAAAGCTATAAAAAGGAAGCAGCTGCCTAAAACAGCTGTTTTTTTTGTGTGGTTTCGCTTGCAATTGGCTAACAAGCTTCATTATAGTTAGATTGGACTATGTCGGTCAGCAGAAAACTCTAAGGCAAACAGACCCGTTCTGTCTTCTCATTAGCTGAAAGGAGAATGAAGGTGAGAATTAGTCAATTTTCAATTAAAAGGCCAATCTTTACTTTAGTTACGATGTTTTTGGTCTTAATTTTAGGTATTGTTTCCGTTATAAATATTCCTATGAAGCTAATTCCGGATATTAACCCGCCTGTAGGGGTTGTTGTAGCATCCTATCCAGGTGCAAGTTCTGAAGAAGTTGCGCAAAAGGTGACAAAGCCTTTGGAGGAAAGCCTATCAACACTGCCAGGATTAAAGACCATGACTTCCTCTTCACGGGAAAGTGCAAACTTTATTCTTTTACAGTTCTCATGGACAACCGATATAGACGAAATTCAAAATGATATTATTCAGCGCGTAGATCAAGCACGGCTGCCCGATGGTGCGGATCGACCGAGGTTCATGAAATTTGATCCGTCACAGTTTCCAATCATTCAATTATCATTGCATTCCGATACCGAGGAAGAAACATTAAGAAATATTGCCACTCAGCTAAAAAATGACCTCGCTAGAGTACCTGGCGTTGCCAGTGTCAACCTCTCCGGAACAGCAGTAAAGGAAATTCGGGTAGAACTTGATCAGGCTCAATTAAAGGAATATCAGCTTAGCCAAGAAGACATTGTCAATGTCATTCAGGCAAATCAAATCTCCCTGCCGGGGGACACGGTGCTAACAGGGGATAAGGAACTGACCACCCGCGTCATCAGCACGATTGATTCGCTGGACACACTTAAAAAATTAACTGTAACAATTGATCCTTTTACAGGGGAAGAAATATTACTTCAGGACATTAGTAAGGTCCAAATGCAAAAAGAAGATGACAGAACGATCACTCGGGCAAATCAGAAACCATCTGTACTATTAAGCGTGCTGCAGCAGTCAGACGCAAATACAGCCGAAGTGTCCAATGAATTTAAGCACCGTCTTGATGGTCTACTGGACCAAGAGAAATACAAGAATATTGCCTATGATATTCTTTTTGACCAAGGAGATTTTATCGGGCTTGCAATCAGTAATATTTCCACCTCGCTTATCCTTGGCGGCCTGTTTGCTATGATTGTTCTTTTCTTGTTCCTGAAAAATGTGAGAAGTCCGCTCATTATCGGAATATCCATTCCGTATTCTGTCATCTTCACATTTGTCTTAATGTATTTTTCTGATTTTACCTTAAATATTATGACTCTTGGCGGACTAGCTTTAGGGATTGGTATGCTGGTCGATAATTCGATTGTGGTGATCGAAAATATTTATCGCCATTTGTCAATGGGAAAGGATTCAAAGAAGGCTGCGATTGAAGGTGCCATGGAAGTTGGCGCGGCGATTACGGCATCAACCTTAACAACGGTAGCAGTATTCTTGCCTGTTGTATTTATTACTGGTATCATCGGACAATTATTTACAGAATTTGCTTTAACCATATCATTTAGTCTATTTGCTTCATTAATTGTTGCCTTAACGGTTGTCCCGATGCTTGCAAGCAGGCTATTAAAGGCTCCAGGAAAAAATCTGGAGGCTAAAAGGCAAGCATCCCCGTATATGCGCTTACTTGAAGGGGCGGTTAAATGGTCGCTAAAAAATCGCGCCATTGTTCTGCTGATTTCTTTGATTTTATTAGGCGGAGGAGGATATGCCTTATCAAAAGCTGGCACAGAATTTCTTCCGAACACGGATGAAGGCTTTTTCACTATGAAGGTTAAGCTGCAGAATGGCGCTGCCCTTAGTGAAACTAATCGTGTCGTCTCATCTTTAGAAAACGAGTTAAAGGATGAAAAGGATATTGAGACATATGTCAGTCTAATCGGAACAACCCAAGAGGGATCCTTCCGCGGGTCCAAAAATGCCAACATTGCTGAAGTATACGTAAAAATGAAGGAGTTGAAAAGACGGGAACGATCAACCTTTGAATTTGTTGACGACGTAAAGAAGCGGCTTGAAAATGCTGTGAAAGAGGCAGACCCAAATGCAGAACTATCATTTAGCCTGCAATCGTCATCAGGAACTTCACCTAATACGCTGACCTTTAGTGTGCAAAATACTGATAAAAAGGCATTAAACAGGGATGTAGAGAAGATTTCTGATGCCTTGAAGACCATTGATGATATTACAGAGCTCTCATCAGATCTTTCAGAAAAAGTAGAAGAAATTCAAATTACTGTTGACCGCAAAAAAGCCTTAGAAAATGGTCTGGCACCTGGACAAATTGCCATGGCTGTCAATGATGTGACAAGAGGGAACCGCGCGGCACAAATGATTGATGAAAATACCAATATTTATGGTGTATTCGTTGAGTACGATCCAGAGGTTACACAAAATCTTGAGAAACTGAAAACGCTGCTTCTGAAAAAGCCCGATGGCAGCTACATTGCCCTTGCTGATGTAACCGATATTAGAGTAGGAGAAGGGCCAGTAAGCATTCAGCGAATCAACCAAGAAAATGCTGTCCAGTTCACATTAAAATATAAAGCAGCAACAAACATGGGAGCCATCTCTAAAAGAGTTGATAAAAAAATTGAAGAGCTTCACCTCCGTGATGAAACGAAAATCGTTTTCAGCGGTGACCGTGAATTGCTTGAGTCCTCTATTGATGAAATGATTATGGCTTTTGTTTTGGCGATTATTTTTGTCTATCTAGTCATGGCAGCACAATTTGAATCATTGAAGTATCCTTTTGTGATCATGTTTACAGTTCCGCTTATGATAATTGGTGTGGCCATTGCTTTAAGGGCAACAAATACGCCAATCGGGATTACAGCCATTATCGGTATTATCGTTCTTGCCGGGATTGTCGTTAATAACGCGATTGTCATCGTTGATTATATTAACCAGAGGAAGGAACAGGGCATACAAACCTATGAAGCCATTGTCACTTCCGTTAAAGATCGCGTCAGGCCAATACTCATGACAGCCTTAACAACCATACTTGGTTTAATTCCTATTGCTCTTGGCATCGGGGAAGGTTCTGAATTAAATCAGCCAATGGGTATTGTTGTTATTGGGGGCCTGTTTAGCAGCACTTTTCTGACTCTTTTTGTCATCCCCGTGGTTTATAGCTTATTTGATAAAGATACCAGGAGCTTAAAGAGGTTTGAAAAAATGTAAAAATCCATGTATAAAAATTCATTTTGCCGCTATCAAAAAGATAGCGGTTTTTATTTGAATTTGAAAGGAATAATAAAATAAGGAAAATAAATGGAAAGACTATAGGTGGAAATAAAGACTTTTGAATACAGTACGGCTGGTGAAACAAAAATGAAATCAATGAGTAAACTTGAGGCAGTTATGTGGAGCATAGCATTGCCTGGCTTTAGCCAATTATTAACAGGTCAATTATTTAAAGGTACCTTTTTTGTCTTGCTTGAAATCATTATAAATGTTTTCAGCAATTTTAATACGGCTATTATGTTTAGTTTTCTTGGTAAAATAGACGAGGCCTTTTGGGTCATTGATTACCAATGGCTGATGTTTTACCCATGTCTTTATATGTTTGCTATGTGGGATGCCTATCGCGCAGCTATGCCAAGTGATGAAAAGCTTTCGTTTCTTCCGTTCGTATTTTGTGCGTATTCTGTCACTGTCGGGCTAATGGTTTCAAGCAATGTCAGCATGTTTGGAGTCAAGCCAGGCCCGGTTTTCTTCCCAATGATGTGTTTAATTCCAGGACTTGCTGCGGGATTTTTTGTAAGGTGGCTCATACTTGCATTTAGAAAGAAAGTGTAAAAAGGCTCGGAAGGCTGCATTATCTGGGCCTTATTTCCCGTATTATAAATAATATTTGCAAACCCCCAAAAAACGTTTATATGCAGTCGTACAGTTGTAGTGAAGTAAAGCGGCCGCGACGAAAATAAACTTTGGGGTGAAATAACATGAAATGGTTATCAAAAAAGGAATTCAATAAAATAGCAAAAACTGCCTTAGCAATGACAATTGCGGGTTCTATCACATTATCCTCTACATATGCATTTGCATCTGAAAATACAGATCAATATAAAACAGTTGAAATGCCGAACGTAAATTCAAATGAAACTGTTCAAACAGAAAGTAAGGACTTGGACACAGCAGCTGCTGAAGTAACAGCAGAAAAACCTTCTCTTCTGCCAGGTGACTTTTTCTATTTTGTAAAAGTGACTATGGAAAAAATCAAGCTAGCTCTTACTTTGGACGATAAAAAAGAAGCAAAGCTGCTTGCTGAATTTTCCGCAGAGCGTTTAGCTGAGGCCGAAGCACTCTTAGCGGATGGCAAAGAAAAAGAAGCCATTGAATTAATACAGAAATCTGCAAGCCATTTAACCAATGCAGAAGATATTTTAGATGAAAACAAATCAGATGATTCTTCAAAAGAAAAGGAAGAAATCAGCCAAGAAGACAGCGAAAAACAGACCGATGAAACTACAAATAAACAGACAGATGAAAATACAGAAGAATCAGCGGATTTAGATGAAAATGAAGCTGGCATTGAACCATTTGATGAAGTAGAAGATCTGCTTTCGCAAAATATTATTGCCCTCAAGCATGCTATGGAAAAGGTAAAGAATCCAAAAGCGAAAGCTGCGCTGCAAAAGAACATAGACAAAAGCTATGCCAAATTAGCTAAGAAAATTGAAAAAATTGAAAAGAAATATGCTGATAAGGAAAAAACAAAAGCAAAGAAAGCTTCAGCTGAAGAAACACAAAGCGCAACAGATACAAACGATTCAGCTAAAATTGAAGAAAAGCAGCCTGTTGGGCCTCCTGTAAAAGAAGATTCTAAAAAAGAGCAAGATAAAAAAGACCTGAAAGCTTTCGAAAAAGCAGCAAAAGAAGCTGAAAAGGCAAAAGCTAAAGAAGTAAAAGAAGCAGCAAAGCAAGCCGCAGAAGCTCAAAGAGCCGAAGCAAAAGCTGAACGCGATGCTGCTAAAGAAGAAGCAAAAGCCAATCGGAAAGCTGCATTAGAGGCAGCGGAAGCTAAACGTGAAGAAGCAAAAGAGGCAGCAAAAGCTAAACATGAAGAAGCAAAGGTTAAGCATGAAGAAGCAGTGCAAGCCCATAAAGTAAAGAAACAAGAACAGAAACATGCTAAACATGAAAATAATAATAATCAATAAAGAACTCAACAGGGGAAAAGAGGCCAAAATGGCTTCTTTTTCCTCCTCCACCCCTATAAACCCATTCCTATCTTCGTATGATATAATGTGTTTTGTGTAAGGGGTGAGACTTTTGTTAAGTTTGTTCTTTTTAACGAAAAAACGAAAAAAAACACTAGAAGAAACAGTGGAACTAATACAGCAGGGTGATCATGTTTTACAAAATGAACTTATCCATTCATACAAACCATTTATTGCAAAAACAGTATCTTCTGTATGTAAAAGATATATATATGAATCAGATGATGAATTTAGCATTGGTCTTATTGCTTTTAATGAAGCCATTCAAAAATACTCCTCGCAAAAGGGGAGTTCTTTATTAAGCTTTTCTGAAGTCCTGATTAAACGAAGGGTCATTGACTATATACGATCACAAGCAAGACATCAAAATCTTAATATTGATATAAATCATAATCAAGAAGATTCAGATGATCAGAGCGGGTCAATCATCGATAATGAGCTTGCCATTGATGACTATAAAAGAAAAACTGATGAGCAGCATCGAAGAGATGAAATTCTCCAGTTTAATGAGGTTCTGCAAAATTATGAATTATCCTTCAATGATTTAGTACAGCAATCGCCAAAACATGCCGATGCACGGAAAAATGCGATGATGGTGGCAAAAATAATTGCTGATAAAGAGGAACTTAAAAATATATTAATAGAGAAAAAAAGGCTTCCTATTAAACAGCTTGAAAGCTATGTATCTTTAAGCAGAAAAACAATTGAGAGAAATAGAAAATACATAATTGCCATTTCCCTGATTCTTATTGGAGATTATGTTTATTTAAAGGATTATATCAAAGGGGTGTTAGAAACGTGAAGACTGGAGTAATAATGGAAATTAATGAACGTTTTTTAACGCTTTTAACCCCAGATGGTGAATTTCTTCAGGCAAAAAAGCTTGAAAGACACTATCAAATTGGGCAGGAGATTGATTTTTTTCCTGTTGAACAGGAAGAAGTCGAAAAGCGGTCAATTTTATCAATTTTTCAAGGAATAACAGCAAAGCTTGTCTTCGCAGCAGCGCTGGTTTTTATGTTAGTAACAGCTTCCGTTATCCCTTTTAACGGGAAAAATGAGGTATATGCCTATATGTCTATAGACATTAATCCAAGTATGGAACTGGCTTTAAATGAAGAATATCAGGTTATAGACATTAATCCTTATAATGAGGAAGCAAAACAAGTTGTTGAAAAACTTAGTAATTGGAAAAAGAAAGATGTTCATATCATTACAAAGCAAATTATTGAAGAAATAGAAAAACAAGGATACACAGAAAAAAATCATGAAATTGTCATCGCAACTGTTTTTGTTGAAGAAAAAACAAAAGAAAATGATCAGCGCTGGCAGAAGGAAATTACTCAAATTCAAAGTAATATTAGGCATGAAAATATAGAAGTTGAGGTTGTACAGGGGACAAAGGAAGAAAGAGAAAAGGCCAAAGAAAAGGGTATAACAACAGGTGCCTTAAAGAAGAAACAATTAGAGGCAAAGCCGAAAGAAACAAAAGAGCAAAATCAAAAGGCAAGACCGATCAATCCTGACAAACAGGAACAACAGGATAATGAAAAGCTGTATCCATCGAGTAAGAAGGGTCATGAAAACGGAAAACAAATTCCGCCTGGACAAGAGAAGAAAACCAGCGATCAAGCTGGCAGACAGAGTCCTTCTAGACAAGAGAAGAAAACAAGTGAACAAGACAGCAAACAAATCCCGCCTGGCCAGAAAAAAAAAATAACTCAGGAAAATAAAGTTATTCAGGAAAACAGCAATAACCAGGAAAAAAAAATCCCTCCTGGGCAAATGAAAAAACAAGATAACCGTTCTTCTGTCAATGAAAACAAATCACAGCAAGAATGGAATGACAAAAAGGACAGCAAAGATCAACATAAACAGCCAGGCAAAGAAAAACAAAAAGAAGAAAAAAAGAATAATTAAAATTAGGGGGTCAGTCCCCCAGTGGTTTAAGCAATAGGACACTGGGGGACTGACCCTGTTTGATTTGCAGCTTATAGATTATTCTTGCCTGCTATTTGTGCTTGTGCCTGTTTTACAAGTCTTTTTGTGATTTCTCCTCCAACTGAACCATTACCGCGGGAAACTGTATCAGCTCCCAGGTTAACGCCAAATTCTTGGGCAATTTCATATTTCACTTGATCTAAATACTGTTCGATTCCAGGGACAAGCAATTTATTACTGCTATTAGCCATGATTTTCACTCCAATTTATTGAGATAACAGAGATTTACTTTCCTCTGTAATTGTAGTATGTTTTCATATTGTAATAAAAATGAGTGGAAATTTTTTCGGAAATTCTATATGATAAAGCTTACGAAATCGTTTGAAGGGATCTGTCATGCATGTGGAAAAAGGTTAGAGCCTGGATTAGCAAACGGACGCCAGCTCAAGTAATTACCGGCTATTATTTGTTAGCTGTTACGGCATCCGTTCTGCTTCTACTAATACCGGCCGTTCACAAAACGGGGGTAGAAGTCCGGTTCGTTGATTCTGTATTTACTGCTGTCAGTGCAGTTAGTGTAACGGGCTTAACCTCAATAAATATTTCAGAAACGTATAGTGTGTTTGGCTATTTTGTTATCATGTTTATTATGCAATTCGGCGGCGTTGGAATTATGGCCTTGGGCACGTTTTTCTGGATGCTTTTGGGCAAAAAAATCGGTTTAAGGAGCCGCCAGCTAATTATGGCTGACCATAATCAGATTACACTTTCGGGCCTTGTACACTTAATAAAAGAAATTATAAAAATTATTTTTGTTATAGAGATCATTGGTGCATTAATATTAGGACTGCACTTTTTCAATTATTATCCTACCTGGAATGAGGCATTTTTACACGGCTTATTTGCTGCTGTCAGCGCCACTACAAATGCTGGAATGGATATTAACGGGGCCTCGCTGGTCCCTTATGCTGATGATTATTTTGTGCAGCTAATCAATGTACTTTTAATTGTACTAGGCGCTATTGGCTTTCCAGTCTTAATTGAAGTAAAGGCATATTTATTCCGAAAAAAAAGCGATTCAGGCCTTCAATTTCGTTTCAGCTTATTTACAAAACTGACGACAGTAACGTTTTTAGGACTGCTTATTTTTGGAACGGTCTTTATTTTTATATTAGAATTTCAGCATTTCTTTAGAGGAATGACATGGCATAAAAGTTTTTTCTATGCCTTCTTTCAAGCAACCACGACACGAAGCGGCGGATTATCTACAATGGATATTAGCGAATTTACGCTGCCGACATTGCTTGTACTTAGCATCTTAATGTTTATCGGAGCTTCCCCGAGTTCTGTTGGCGGAGGGATTCGAACAACGACGTTTGCTTTAAATATTTTATTTATTTATCATTTTGCCAAAGGACAGCGTCATATTAAAGTGTTTAATCGTGAGCTGCATGAGGGAGATATTCTAAAATCTCTTGCTATCACCATGCTGGCATTTATTATGTGTTTTACCTCTGTTGTCTTAATCAGTGTTTCAGATCCGGAGCAGCAGCTCATTGCAATTATTGTAGAGGTGTGTTCCGCTTTTGGTACAACAGGGCTATCGATGGGGATTACACCAGATCTCAGCTCGTTCGGGAAGATCATCTTAATGGTTCTCATGTTTATTGGAAGGATTGGGTTAACTTCTTTCCTGTTTATCATTGGCGGAAAGGAAAAGAAGACAAAGTATCATTATCCGAAGGAAAGGGTTATTACCGGATAATAAAAAGGGATGAAATTTTTTCATCCCTTTTTTTAATCTTGCCCCTTACCGGCATCGAAAGTAGGATGCATGAAAGGACTCGCTTGTGGGCGCCTTTTTTCTTCGAGAAGTTCTTTATTTTCTGAAGTGTTCCAGCCAATGTCATTCGTCGGGTGAACCCATTCATCGCCAGCCATAATTGCTGGGTCGGTATCTTCACTCCAATTTTCCAAAGGAGAGTTTTCAGAGGCATAGTAGCTATCACCAATGATGACACCTTTTGAATTTTTAAATGGCGGCTGCATTTTAATGCCAGTACCCTTAAAGCTAGGGGCAGAAATTTGATGGGGAAGGGTTTCGTCAATACTTATTTTTTCTAACTTCTTCTTATTTTTACTCAAAGCAGTCATTCCTTTTTTGTTTATATTTTGTAATAAAGCATGCATTTATGACACTTTCTTGATGGTAAGTTCAAGAATCTGTATGAATGAAAATGAGAGAGAAGCAGAAGATATAAATGTACAAACTCTTTAGGAGGATGCGCATATGGCAAAAAGAAAAGCAGAGTTTGATGCTGCTCTAAAGCATTCAAAGACACCTAAGAAAAATATTGCTGAGACAGAATTCTCAGCAGAATTTGCAAACGGGGAAAACCCAATGAAGGGTGCAAACCGCAACTCTAAGCAGGGAAGAAAGGGCAGGTCCTGAGTGAAGAAAAACACTGAGAATGAAAAAAAGGAAAGCTTAAATGTTGAATTTGGGATGGAGTTTGGTGATGTTAATGCAAGCAAACTGTTTGAAATCCCATTCATGAATGAGGAAAAAACGGATAAGAATAAGAAAAAGTGTTAAAAAAACCGGCTTTGCGCCGGTTTTTTAAATTTCTGCAGTATCAAAAAATAAAGGCTGTTCCGTACTTGGATTAAAATAAACCAATAAGCTGGAACGCTGTCTCTCAATCACACCATCAGCTAAATAGGTACTTAATCGGAAAGGGAAGCTTTCCCATATTGTGTATTTATAAATTTCTTTTTCATTTAAATGTAAGTCTGCAAATTCAGTTCCTAAGCGATCTGGGTTTTTTAATACATCCTTATAAAAGGAAGATCTAGCCGATTTATCTTCATTAGATGCCTCTGTTGCCCACCATGATTTCCTTGGTTTATATTTCTGCCTTGATAGATAGTCATACTTCATCAATCCCTTGATAATCTCCAAATCAGGTACTTGTCTATATTCAAGGAACTCATAGAGACGTTTAAACAGGTCCTCCAATTGATGGCCAATTCTTGACCAGCCTTTCTCTTCCCAGTAGGATCCAAACTCCTGGAAGAAGTCAAATGGCGTTTCAAAGATATGGGTAACAAGGTATTCAACCGATGTATCCATCCGATGGTCATTCCAATACTTCTCAAGAACATCCTCCACTTGTTTGATTTTGATAATTTCTTCAAATGTAAGGACATTATTTCCAAGCATTTCATATGGTGAATGATCCATATATACATATTTGTATTCATCAGCTCTAATTCTCAAACCTGTACCTCTTAAGAGCTTAAGAAAACCGAGCTGCAGTTCTTCTGGGCGCAAGGCAAAAACATCGTTAAATGTTTTTCGGAAGGAAGTGTAGTCTTCTTCAGGCAGTCCTGCAATCAGATCTAAATGCTGATCAATTTTACGGCCATCTTTCACCATGGTCACCGTGCGTTTTAGCTTTTCAAAGTTCTGCTTTCGCATCACAAGCTGATTTGTATAGTCATTTGTGGACTGGACCCCAATTTCAAAGCGGAATAATCCGGCAGGTGCTTCCTGGTTTAAAAATTCAATGACCTCAGGGCGCATAATGTCCGCAGTAATTTCAAATTGAAAGACAACTCCCGGTGTATGTTCATCAATTAAAAAGCGGAACATTTCCATGGCATAGCTTCTGCTGATATTAAAGGTACGGTCAACAAACTTAATCGTTTTGGCGCCATTATCCATTAAATATCGGATATCCTCTTTTATTTTCTCACGATCAAAGTAACGGACACCAACTTCAATGGATGATAGGCAGAATTGACAGCTAAAAGGACAGCCGCGGCTTGTTTCAATATAAGTAACCCTTTTTGATAATTGAGGGATATCCTCTTCAAATCGAAAAGGTGAGGGCATTTCCCGAAGATCCAGCTTATTTCTCTGCGGGTTGATTTTAATTTGTTCACCCGTCCTATAGGCGATGCCAGGCACAGCTTCAACTGTGTTGTCTTCTGAAAGCTCCGTTAATAATTGTTTGAAGGTTTCTTCCCCTTCGCCAATGACAATGAAATCAAATTCGTTTACTGTTTTCATCCAGTCCATGACATCATAGGAAACCTCCGGACCTCCAGCAACGATATGAATGGACGGATTTATTTTTTTAATCATTTTAACGACCTTAATGGTCTCTTCAATGTTCCAGATATAACAGCTAAAGCCAAGAACATCAGGCTTTTTGCGGATCAGATCGGTGACAATGTTCATAATCGGATCCTTAATAGTATATTCCGTCAGCTCAATATCAAATTCGGGCTGTGCATAGGCCTTAAGATAACGAATAGCAAGATTTGTATGAATATATTTTGCATTTAAAGTAGAACAAATGATTTTCATGGTGAAACTCCTTTAACGTATTGAAACATCAACATGTAATTATAACTCATTGTTGACAAAATGAGTAGTCATGAAACCTCAAAATCTTCAGCAAACATATTGACTAGATCAAAAAAGAAGGTTTATAATATATATCTGACATAAATAATTTATTCTTTCATGTTATCCGCAAACTTGAAGTGTAAGCAAAAAAATTTAATACTACTATCTTGTCCCAGTAGCTCAGCAAAGCGTCCGCATCATCGAATAAACTTCTTTGCAGCTTTGTTCCGACGCATGAAGCTTCATTGAATAAGCTTGCAGAGGAAGGAACAGGATCCGCAAACTTGAAGTGTAAGCAAAAAAAATTAATATTACTATCTTGTCCCAGTAGCTCAGCAGGATAGAGCGACAGCCTCCTAAGCTGTAGGTCGTGAGTTCGAATCTCGCCTGGGACGTCATTGCACCTCATTGGTGCTCAACACAATAGCCGTATATTTTGATTTTCTAAAAATCGAAAATACGGCTAAATTTACTTTTTATTGCATTCTTTCTTCATAGCCAATAACTCCACGAATAGATGCTCCTAACAACTTGCAAATATCGCCTCTAGGACTATAACACCCATGAACCGGTTTGATAATATTTTAGTGCTTAACAGCCTAACATTTTTCCATTTGTTCTGTACCAGATATGGAATGAATATGATTTATAACTTGGTGAAGTGAGGTGGGAACTTATGATTATTTTAGTTGTTTTTGGGTTCATATGCGGTATGATTGCTAGTATAGTTGGGGCAGGCAGTTCCATGATGATGACTCCTCTGTTATTATATATATTTCCTCTAATATCAGGGACACAGTTTACTATTCCAACGATTACATCAGCAACACTTGCACTTACCTTTTTCTCCACAGCAGCTGCATCTATACGATATCATCATCAAAAGCTCATACCATACCGTTATGCTCTTATACTGGCATTCAGCGGGTCGGCAGGGTCATTTATCTCTGGGAGTTACATTTCGCAGCATGTGAACTATTTATTTGTTTTAATCCTATTTGGCTCTATTGCTGTTTTGTCGTTTGTCTTCAATTTAATTCCAATTAAAGAAAGTAAAATCCAGGAACCTAAACCAAGCCTTTTTATAATAGGTATTATTATTATATTTTTCTTAGGTTTAACTACAGGTATTATTGGAATTGGCGGTATGGTTTTGTTTATGCCGTACATGGTCTATGTATTGCATTTTTCAATTCGAAAAGCTATTGGAACGACCACTTTTTCTGGAGCGATGATTGCTCTTTTTGGGATTATTGGAAAATCTGTCGCAGGTTTGATGTACTGGGAAATCGCCTTGGTCGTTGCTATCGGCGGGCTGGTTGGGGGATACATTGGACCAAGTTTAAGTAAATTCTTCCCTGATCGAATATTGCGTTATGGAATGGTTGCTATTTTACTTTCAATTATAATGACGGTGGTAACAGATATAATAAAGATACTAGAATAAATGTTAGGCAGATAGAAGTAAACCGCTTAACGCTAATAAAGAAATCGCAAGGCCGGATAGCCTTGCGATTTCTTTATTTCTCTATTCTTAGTTTTAAGTTCCTAAGCCTGGATGTACTTAATTCAATAATCGGCTGTGCAAACGAGGTAACTAGTTTACTTGAAAGCAATAGTGTGAGCAGCAAGGAAGCAATAGCAATGATAAGCATACTTTCAGTGTTGCTGAAATAGTTCTGTATATCGCTTTCTCGGAAAAATCGAATAAAAAATCCATGCAATAAATAAACATACAAAGTATTTTTTCCTAATCTAGTAAAGAATAGTTTTCTCTTTGGTACCAGCGAAAGGAAACTAAAACACATGATAATGCTTAATATATAAAATCCCAATCTGGTTAACACGGCAAGGTATGATTCTGCTCCCATTTGGGCATACGGTTTGGAACCAAGAAGCCATTCATAATTAATATCTGGATATAGCCAAAACCAGACAAAGACTAGGACAAAGATCAGCATGGAAAGAACCCTGACTTGCTTTTTAAATAATTGCCTGAAATGGTCCTTTTTCAAAAAATAGCCAATTAGAAATAATGGAAAGAAGACAAAAGTCCTTGAAATACTCAAAAAGTTATTGGCCCAGTCAAAATAGCCAATGCAGAGCCCAAGGATCAGAGCAGCCGATATAGCATATACGGCTTTAAATTTGGCAAATTGCCAAAGCATAATATTCCAGAAAAACACACTGATCAAAAACCATAAGGACCAATGCGGTGTCAGCGGATCTACCTCAAAGGTTGATTTATTCAGTAAAAAATAATAGAACACAGAATAAATCAGCTGGAAAATTAAATAAGGAATGATTAATTTCATTGCTATTTTCTTGATATACCCCTTTTTATAATAGCCCTTAGCAAAGTAGCCTGATACAAGAATAAATGCTGGCATGTGAAAAGTGTAAATGACCTTGTAAATAGTATAAATCATATCATTTTCGTCTGTAAAAGAGCGGAGAAAATGCCCAAATACTACAAGGAAAATCAAAATAAACTTGGCATTATCAAAATAAAAAACACGTTCTCTCATAATTCCTCCTCTTTTAGAGACCCCCATGTGAAATTATATACCCTGCCGAAAAATGATTAAACCCCGCCTTTAGGTTCAATTGGTGGAAGGTTCGCCATATGCTGGAAGTCCTTCCTTATGAAACAATCTATGTAAAATAGAATAATACCTACCCCGTTGCAGGTATTTTATTTTATAATGAATATTATTTGTATTGTTTGTCGAATTTCCAATCTTTCAAAGGATTTTCAGCTAATTTTGTAGAATGAAAGTATAAAACTGCTTATGTTTTAGGAGGCAAAAGATATGCCCACTCAAAAAGAAATCGAAATGATTGCTATCGATAGGCGTAAGCAATCGTTAACAAATATGGTTGGCCAGGAGCAATTATATAAAGATTTATTCTCGGAAGCTTTGGATGGAATCATTTTTTGGTCCGGCAATGGTCAAATAGAAATGGCCAATGGAGCTGCATGCCGTATTTTTGAATGCTGTCATGAGGAGCTGACTAAGAAAAAAATAGATGATTTTGTGTATACAAAGGATGAAAAATTCACTCGTATTGTCAGACAGCTTTTTAGAGAAGGTGCCATTAGAGATGAATTGATTTTCCTCATGGCGAACGGGCAAAAGAAATCACTTGAATTTACATGTAAGCTCCATGTTGTTGAAGGACATCATATGACGATCTTCCGAAATGTCAGCGAAAGCCGGCGGATGGAAAGGGAGCTAAGGGAAAGCGAGCGGAAATTCCGAAAGGTTTTTGAGGGCGCTCTTGAAGGGATTTTGCTGTATAATGAAGATTTTCAAGTAGTTGATATAAATCCTGCAGGGGAATCAATCTTTAAAATTCCAAAGCAAATGCTAATCGGACAATCTTTAATTAATGTACTCGTAGACAGTGGCATTTCCAAATATGACCTTGAACAGTATTTTACTGACTTTTTGAATAATGGCCAAACGACAGGTACAGTTAGATTTTTACAAGAAAACAACGGAGAAAAATATATTGAATTTTCTACAAAGCAAAAAATTGCTGCTGGGTTAAATCTTGTTGTTTTTAAGGATATTACGGAAAAACAAGAAATGGAAGAACAGCTTCGAAAATCGGATACCCTTCATGTGATTGGAGAACTTGCAGCAGGTATTGCTCATGAAATACGCAATCCAATGACAGCGCTAAAAGGGTTTATACAACTATTGGAGGACAGTATTAAAGAAGATCATTCTATGTACTTTAATATCATCTCTTCCGAGCTTCATAGAATTGATTCAATTATTAATGAGTTTCTTATTTTAGCAAAACCGCAGGCAGTGAAATATGTTGAAAAAGATATTACGAAAATTATGAAGGAAACGGTCGAATTTTTAAATGCTCAGGCTGTGTTGCATAACGTTCAATTTATCACCTTCTATGAGGAGAATTTACCTCTTTTATACTGTGAACCTAACCAAATGAAGAAGGTTTTCATCAACCTTATTAAAAATGCCATTGAGGTTATGCCTAAAGGCGGTTTTGTGACAATTTCCATTGCAGCAATATCCGAAGATCAGCTGCATATCTCGATTAAAGATGAAGGAACCGGCATTCCTGAAGAAATTGTTGAAAAGCTTGGTGAGCCTTTTTACACAACAAAGGAAAGAGGAACAGGGCTCGGACTAATGGTGACTTATAAAATTATTGAGGAGCATAAGGGGAAAATTAAGGTTGAAAGTGAAATGGATAAAGGTACGGCTTTTCACATTTATCTGCCAATCAGAAGCGGGAGGGATAAGAAATGAACAATCACAGCAAATATATAAAATGCACTTCACCCATAGGGGATATCTATATTGTACAAAAGAAAAACAGAATCTCGGCCATATATCTGGGGAAGGAGGATTTCCTTGCTGAAGAAAATCAGGAAGATTTGTTTTTAGATGAGGAAGATGCCATTTTAAACACTGCAAAAAATCAATTAAAAGAGTATTTTGCTGGAAAAAGGACAGAATTTGATCTGCCGATTGAATACAACGGTACAAATTTTCAAACCTCAGTTTGGAAGGAGCTTTGCTGCATCCCTTATGGAGAGACTCGAAGCTATCAGGATATTGCTGTCAGTATTGGAAATCCAAAAGCGGTAAGAGCTATAGGACAGGCTAATAAGGCAAATAAACTTCCAATTGTTATTCCATGTCACCGTGTCATTGGAAAAAATCACAGTCTTACAGGCTATGCAGGTACAAGAATAGATATAAAGGAAATCCTTCTTTCCCTTGAAGGGGCAACCGGCATTTTGTCGAAATAAAAATTTTTCAATAAGAATAATGTCTAATTTTGCGAATCTATTTACTTTTATAGAAATTATTGTAATAATCTACAAGTACCTGTCATACAGCCGCTTGTATGACAAGTTAAAATAAAAAGAGAGAAAGATTTAGTCCAGAGGGATAGGATGGAGGAACAGGGTTGGGACGTCTTTGCGTAGATATTTTGCTGCAAATACAAGAGAAAAGGGAAAAGATGATAGATTCTGCAAAAAAGTTTGGATTTACCGATGAATATACAATCCGCTGCAGCCAGGAGCTGGACCAGCTAATTTATGACTATCAGTGTAAAATTCAAGAAGTAAAGGACAGCGGGGAAGGCGATTTCCCCTACATAATGGTCGTATGGCCAGAAAACTATGAAGAAATGAAATACCAAATTAACTAATTGCCCCCCTGTATTCGATTATTCGTTTATAGGGTTTTTGTTTATAAAAAGGATCTGACAAAAAGTCAGATCCTCCTATTTATACTTATGAATTCCATTCTTCAAGTTTTTTGTCTGAAGGCAAAAGCAAGGTTAAGATTCCAAGCAGCGGCAAAAGGCCAGTGAATATCATAGTATTGGAAATACCAATTAAGTCGGCTAAATACCCAATCACGATTGAACCGATTGCACCCATGCCAAATGCAAGACCAACCGTCAGGCCAGCCATAGTTCCAATTTTCCCAGGAACAAGCTCCTGAGCATACACAACCGCAACTGAAAAGCTTGACATCAGTATAATACCTGATAGGGCAAGAAGGCAAAAAGCAGCTGCTGGCGGTACGAACGGGATTAAGATGGTTAATGGCGCAGAAGCCGCCATCGATAGAAAAATGACTGTTTTTTTGCCAAACCGGTCTGCTAGTGGTCCGCCAAAGAAGGTGCCAATCGCTCCAGCAATTAAAAAAGCAAATAAGAATATTTGAGATTGCTTGATTGTAAATGAATAGGTTTCAATAGTAAAGAACGTATAATAGTTTGTCATCCCTGAAACGTACCAGGAACGTGCAAATATCAAAAATAGGATAAGGATTAGTGCAAACCATACTGATTTGGAAATGCCTTTTTGACTGGCTGCAGAAGCTTTCTTCTTTTGGTTGACCGAGCTTCTGTCCACTCTCAATTTTCTTGTATACCAAAAGGCAATATAGGTAAGAAAGCAAACGGCTGCTGCAGCAACGACACTAAACCATGCAGCACCTCTTTGGCCTAACGGGACAAGGACCAGCGCGGTGATTAGAGGGGCCATCGCCTGTCCGCTGTTTCCGCCAACCTGATAAATGGATTGGGCAAGTCCGCGCCGCGTGCCGGCTGCCATAAAAGCGACCCGTGATCCTTCAGGGTGAAAAACAGCTGAACCAAGCCCAATGAATAGTACTGAGACAACAACGAGTTCGAAGTTAGGTGCAAACGCTATGCCAAGTACGCCAAACATACTTGAGGCTAGGCCGATCGGCAAAGCAAATGGCATTGGCTTCTTATCGGTAAACATACCGACAACCGGCTGTAAAACAGATGAGACCATATTTAAGGCAAAGGCGATAATTCCAAGCTGTGTAAAGGAGAGTCCCATTGATTTCTCCAAAATAGGGAACATAGCCGGAATAATAGCCTGTAATGAGTCATTAAATAAATGACAAAGACCGATAATAATTAAAATCCGGTAGGCAGTGCCGCTCCCTTTTGGAAGCGGTTGAACTGCCGCTGTTGCATTGCTCATTTCGACAGGACTCCTTTTTTAGATAAAATAAAAATTTAGCGGTACTAATTATATATAATACAAGATTTCCTTTAATTTCTAAATATTTTTAATTAACATATCGGGAGGAAAATATTCACATTCGTACCTTTGTTGACTTCGCTTTCAATCTTGATTTCTCCGCCGAAAGATTCAATGATACGTTTACAGACAACAAGCCCAAGACCCGTTCCTAAATCCTTTGATGTATAGAAAGGCTCAAAAATCTTATGAATCTTTTCTTCAGGAATTCCAATGCCAGTGTCGATGATTTCAATCTGGCATTTGTTTGCGGATCTTTTCAGCGTTACAGATAGCTGTCCGCCGCCCTGCATAGCTTCTAACGCATTCTTTGTCAAATTCAAAAGAACCTGCTTTAATTGGTCTTTCGTGCAATCCACATAAATAGGCCCTGCAGGCAATTTGGTGTCATAGTCAACATTATTTAGGTTTGCTTCCGATTGTATGAGAGGTTCCAGTTCGGTGAATACACTCCGTATGTCAATGCACTCTGTTTTTTGTGCAGTCGGTTTGCCAAGGATTAAGAATTCACTGACGATCTCATTGATTCGATTCACCTCATCATTGATGACGGAAAAATAATATTGATCTTGTGTATTCGTATATTTTTCGCTTAATAGCTGGACAAGTCCTTTAATTCCAGTTAAAGGATTTCGAATTTCATGCGCAGTACTTGCGGCTAATGTGCCGACAAGCTCCAATTTTTGCAGTTCATTTTCTTTGATCACCCTTTTTGCCTTTCTTCTAAGCATCAAATATTTAATAAATAGAAAGAGGATATGGCAAACAAAAAGCATTAGAACAGCAAAGTAAAGGATATTTTTATTGATTTCTGCCAAGCTCCTTTTAGGAACCTCAACCTTGATGCTCCACGGAAGTCTATCAATCGGCAGGGAAATAGAGTTGGTTTCATCCATTTTTGCTGAGCCATCCATATTAATATCCATCATCATCGTTCCATCAGGATTAACGATGGATAGTTTTGCATCAGGAGTCAGAAGTCTCATAATATTTTGGATATAATCAACCCGTAAATGTGCGACAAGAATAAAGGCTAATTTACCGTTGTTATCAATGACCGGCTCGCCAATTCCAATGACTTTATGGCCATTTTCAAATTTTTCAAGATGGTTGGAAATGATAATATCTTGTGATTTAATTATTTCTTTAATATATTCATTACTGGAAAAATCAGCGCCGATAAGATTTGCGTTTGAGCCTGTTATCACTTTTCCATCTTGACCTAATAGGTAGATTCCGCCATAGCGGGGATCCTTCATATGGGTGCTTTGCAGCAGCGGCAAAATCTTAGTTGGCGAATCAATCACTGTTTCTGCCATTAATGCAATCATATCTAAGGACGTAACCGTCTCTCCGATCAATTGATCCCAGCTTTTTTGATGAATAGATGCCACCCACAGGGCATCATTTGTGCGCTGAGCCTTATCGTTTTCGACAGCCTCTTTATAGTAAAGAAGGACGCCGCAAACAGTTGGCAGGATAACAATAATTAAATATAATAGGAAATTTTTATATCGAATGTTCATATGCTTTCTCCATTGAATATATTTACTCCAAATGCTAGTATAACATTTTAATGGTTCATACGATGAAAATTATAGCGTTGAATTTCATTCTGGTAAAATTGACATGTAAACGGAAAGTTTCATATAATTTATTTGAATTCAAGATATTAAAAAGGATTGAAGATATGATGGAACAGACAGACCAATCTTTAAAATTATTTATTGTTTTATCAAGAGCCTATCGGGCTGTTAACGAGAATGTGAATAAGTTAATTCAAACATATGGACTGAATCCTACTGAATTTGCGGTTTTAGAGCTCCTTTATCATAAGGGTGACCAGCCAATGCAGCAAATTGGCGGAAAAATTCTGCTGGCAAGCGGCAGTATTACTTATGTTGTTGATAAATTAGAACAAAAAGGCTATTTAACCAGAGTCGCTTGTCCGAAAGATAGACGGGTAACCTATGCACAAATTACTGAAAAGGGAAAAGAATTTATTGAAAAGATTTTCCCGGATCATGCCCAATACATTGACTCTTTAATATCCGTTCTATCAGAAGAAGAAAAAGATACAGCAATCACCCTGTTGAAAAAGCTTGGTTTATCCGCAAGCAAAAGATAGGAATTACCATTCATGTTAATGCTAGAGCGGCGATGTTGCCGCTTTTTCTTTTCCTCTGATTACTGACTGAATTTAGGAGGATATTAAACAGAGTACAGCGAATACGTAAAAAATGAAAGTCTTTATAACATATAAAGGCTTAAGGAGGCAATTAAAAATGGGATTTGCAGATTATACATATACTCGTCCGAATATTGATGAAATAAAAAAGAAATTTGATGCCGCATTGCTTAAGTTTAATGAAGCGAAAACAGTTGAGGAACAAAGTAATGCTATGAATGCAATTAATGATATTCGCAATGACTTTGGCACAATGGCCAATCTCTGCTATATTCGCCATTCTGTCGATACAAATGACGAGTTTTATAAGGAAGAACAGGATTATATGGACGAAATTGAGCCGGAAATGGATGGTCTATTAACAAAGTACTATCAATCGCTTGTGAACTCCAAGTTTCGCAAAGACCTTGAAGAGAAATGGGGATCGCAAGTTTTTGCCCTGGCCGATTCCCAGCTGAAAACGTTTTCTCCAGAAATAGTTCCTCTTCTGCAAAAGGAGAATAAACTCTCATCAGAATATACCAAACTGATTGCTTCAGCGAAAATTCAATTTGAGGGGGAAGAATGGACCCTTGCGCAAATGGAGCCATTTACGCAATCTACAGACCGTGAAGTCAGAAGAAAAGCGAGTGAAGCAAGGTTTGACTTTTTAGCTGAAAATGAAAACGAACTTGACCGCATTTATGATGAATTAGTAAAAATTAGAACCGAAATAGCAGAAAAGCTTGGATACAAAAATTTTGTTGAGCTTGCTTATATGCGTATGCAAAGAACGGATTATAATGCGGAGATGGCAGCAAAATTCCGGGATCAGGTAAAAGAATATATCGTGCCAATAGCTACAGAGCTTAAGGAACGGCAAAGAGAGCGAATTGGTGTCGATGAGCTCAGGTATTATGATGAAGCATTCAACTTCAGCTCAGGAAATGCCACGCCAAAGGGAAGCCCCGAATGGATTATTGACAATGGCCAGAAGATGTATAATGAGCTTTCCAAGGAAACAGGGGAATTTTTCAGGTACATGAGAGAAAATGGCTTAATGGATCTCGTTGCTAAGAAGGGGAAAGCTGGCGGCGGCTATTGTACATACATTGAAAACTATAAGGCGCCATTTATCTTCTCTAATTTCAATGGAACATCCGGTGATATCGATGTACTGACACATGAAGCAGGCCATGCTTTTCAAGTGTACTCAAGCCGCAGTTTTGAAATTCCTGAATACAATTGGCCGACAATGGAAGCATGCGAAATTCATTCCATGAGCATGGAGTTCTTTACTTGGCCATGGATGAAAAATTTCTTTAAAGAGGATACAGAAAAATATAAATTTGCTCATTTAAGCGCGGGACTGCTTTTCTTGCCGTATGGTGTTTCTGTAGATGAATTTCAGCACTGGGTGTATGAAAATCCTGAAGCGACACCGCAGGAAAGGAAGCAGGCGTGGCGGGAAATTGAGAAAAAGTATCAGCCCCATAAAAATTATGATGGGAACGAATATCTGGAAAATGGCGGCTTCTGGCAGAGACAGGGCCATATCTATAATTCACCATTTTATTATATTGACTATACTTTGGCACAAATTTGTGCATTCCAGTTTTGGAAACGTTCAAGGGAAAATCACGAGGAGGCCTGGAAGGATTATGTACATCTCTGCCGCTTAGGAGGCAGCAAATCCTTTACACAGCTTGTGAAAGAGGCAAATTTGATTTCTCCATTTGAAGATGGATGTGTGCAATCCGTTGTAGGTGAAATCGAACAATGGCTAAACTCTGTAGACGATAAAAGCTTGTAATCAAAAAGAGACAGACTCCTTAGGGAGTCTGTCTCTTTTGCATTATTTTGTTTTAATAACAATTTGCTCATTTTCCAGTACGGCTTGAAGATCTTCTTCACCATTGTGGTCGATAATAAAGTCAGCCAGCCTATCTTCAAGCTGATCTTGGATAACCCTTCTTAGCGGACGGGCGCCAAAGGCTGGATGGTAGCCGAGGTCAGCCAGTTTTTCCTTTACTTCATTTGAAACAGTAAGCTGAACTTTTTGTTCCATTAGAGTTTCTTTTAACTCATTAAGCATGATATCAACAATTTTTAGGAGATGCTCTTTATCAAGTGTCTTAAATTCAATAATATTGTCAAAGCGATTTAAGAATTCCGGCTTAAAAAAGCTTCCAAGTGAATCTAGAATGCTGGCTTCTTTCACTGCTTCACTTGAAGTGCCGAAGCCAACATGAATTTCCTTATGGCCAACACCTGCGTTGCTTGTCATAATAATAACACTATCCTTAAAGCTTACAGTGCGGCCCTGACTGTCTGTTAGACGCCCATCTTCAAGAATTTGCAGGAACATATGCTGGACATCTGGATGTGCTTTCTCAATTTCATCCAGCAAGATGATGCTGTAAGGATTTCTTCTGACTTTTTCAGTTAATTGCCCTGCTTCCTCGTGGCCAACATAGCCAGGAGGTGAACCAATGATTTTTGAGACGCTGTGTTTTTCCATGTACTCACTCATATCAAGCCTGATCATCGCGTCTTTTGAACCGAACAGTTCTTCTGCAAGTGTTTTTGTAAGCTCTGTTTTACCTACACCAGTAGGACCGACAAAGAGGAAGGAACCAATTGGACGATTTTTGGTCTTTAATCCGGTACGGCTTCTGCGAATCGCTTTCGCAACCTTTTCAACAGCCTCATCTTGCCCAATAACCTTTTTCGCAAGGCTAGCTTCAAGGTTTTTCATTTTTGCCTGTTCATCTTCCATCAACTTACCTACAGGGATTCCTGTCTTCTGCTCAATAATTTCTTGAATGTGGGAGACTTCGACAACAGGACGTTCGGAATTTCCATTTTCATTTAATGCTTTTTCAAGTTTCACTTCTTCATCGCGCAATTTTGCTGCGGCTTCGTATTTTTCTTCTTTTAACACCTGTTCCTTTTGCTTGCTGATTTCTTTTAATCGGTTTTCAATTTCCTCTGTAGAGGAATAATCAGATTTTAAGTTAATTTTTGAACCAGCTTCATCCATTAAATCAATGGCTTTATCTGGAAGGAAGCGGTCCTGAATATAGCGGCTTGATAACTGTACACAAGCCTTTAATGCGTCATCTGTGAAAGTGACCTCATGGTAATCTTCATATTTAGCTTTTAACCCTTTAAGAATTTCCAGTGCCTCATCCATTGTTGGCTCCTGGACATATACTGGCTGGAATCTTCGTTCTAGAGCAGGGTCTTTTTCAATTTGACGGTATTCCTTCAAGGTAGTTGCGCCAACAAGCTGAAGCTCGCCTCTGGCAAGTGCAGGCTTAAGAATATTGCCGGCATCCATGGAGCCTTCGGCAGATCCTGCGCCGACTAGAAGGTGAATCTCATCAATAAAGAGAATAATATTTTTTCTTTCCTGAAGCTCTGTAATCAATTGCTTCATTCTTTCTTCAAATTGGCCTCTAATGCCTGTATTGGCAACAAGGGAGGCAACATCAAGCAAGTAGACCTCTTTGTTCTGCAGCTTTTTCGGAACATTTCCTTGAGCAATCATTGTTGCAAGGCCTTCCGCAATCGCTGTTTTACCAACACCAGGTTCACCAATTAAAACAGGGTTGTTTTTATTTCGTCTATTTAAAATTTCAATGACACGGTTAACTTCTTCATCACGGCCAATAACAGGGTCAATTAATCCAGCATTGGCAGCCCGAGTTATATTTCTTCCAAATTGATCAATAAATCCTCCGCGGCCATTATGCTGCTGGGTATGAGGGGCAGCATTTTGCTTTTGCATTGGCTGATAGGATGATGGATCGATATTTTTAAATAGCTCGCCAAAGGGGATCTGATTAAATCCTGAAAAACCTCCCATAGATGGACCAAAGGAGGAGCCAATTTTTGCTTTTTCGTCTTGATAGCAGGCTTGGCAAAGGATTAGCGTTTTTTCATTTCCATTGACATTTACCCGAAATTGAACGTTAGCTTCATTTTGATGACATTTTTGACAAAGCATATGGTCATACCTCCTATTTATCATTGTTTGACTTTGACTAACTTTGACCTTATGACTTTATTATACTTTGACCTTTTTTGACTTTCAAGTGTTTTTTGTAAAAAAATAAGACTTTTTGACAAAAGTAATTGAAATGTGTTGTTCAAAATTGCCTCAAATTATGCCTGCCTTTTTCTAATAAAGCTCGTCTTTGTTTGTCCTGCCGGTCATATATTGGTATGGAAGGAGGAGATTTCGTGAAGACGAATTGGAGTGCAGCCTTTCAAATCGCTGCCGTTTATGTAGGGACAGTGGTTGGGGCTGGATTTGCCACGGGGCGGGAAATTGTTGAGTTTTTCTCCCGTTTTGGGTTTATCGGTTTTATCTCTATTTTAATGAGCGGCTATATATTAATCTTTATTGGTGCGAAGCTGATGAGGATAGCGGCCCTTATTCAGGCAAAATCGTATCAGGAACTAAATCTATACTTATTCGGAAAATTTTTCGGTTCAGCTATAAATGTTTTAATGCTTATCATGCTCCTGGGTGTATGTGCAGTCATGTTATCTGGTGCAGGGGCTGTATTTGAAGAGCAGCTTGGATTATCTAGATATACGGGGATATTTTTGACTATGGCCCTGTCCATTCTTGTCATGATCTTAGGAACAAAAGGGATTTTTGCTGTTAATACATTTGTTGTACCTATGATGATTGCATTTAGTTTTCTATTGATGTTCCTTTCGATGCAGCTGCCGGCTTTTCCGGAGCAGATGCTATTTATCCCGTTTGCTGAAGATGGCTGGAAGTCGGTAGTCGCTCCATTTTCCTATGCAGCCATGAATCTGAGCCTTGCCCAGGCAGTCTTAGTTCCGATTGCATCAGAGGTGAAAGACGATCGGACGGTCAAATGGGGTGGAATATTGGGGGGAATTGCCTTAACTGTTATTTTGATTTCGAGCCATATTACCCTAGTGATGCTCCCAAATCTTGAAAGCTATGATATCCCAATGGCTGTAATCATGAAGACGATTGCTTCTTCATTTTTTTGGATTTATGTTTTTATTATTTATGGTGAAATTTTTACATCTGTTATTGGGAATGTTTTTGGCATTGAGCGCCAGGTACGGCAATACATCAAGGTTCCAAGTATCCTGACGGTCAGTGTTATCTTTGTCATATGTTTCTTTATCAGTCTGATTAATTACGGCACGCTGCTTTCCTATCTTTACCCGATATTTGGCTATATCAGTATCATTTTTATTGTCCTATTATGGATGAAGCCATTTCATGCAAGTCAAAAGTAAAAAAAAATTGGGGCCAATATGATGGCCCCATCTGGATATTAATCAGCAATAATTGTTTTGCCCATTTGCACGAATGCATCTGAATAGTCTGCTTCCTCATTTGTAAAAATAGTCAGCTGCATAGGCTGTTTTGCATTTTTTATTAAATATCCGGTCATAATTTCTCCATTTTTTGAAGCTTTCATGGCTGTACAGTCTTTGAAGAATTCATCGTCAGGCACCTGAATTGTTTCTACTTCTTCGTTTAATGACGCAAGCTGTGTTTTCATTGTTTCCTCGGCCATCTTCCAATCAGTATCAGGTGACAGGTATTGGATGCGCATAAATGTATTGCCATCTTCTGTCAAGTATACAACATCTTGGTTGGGCTCCTCAGCTGTGAGCTCGAATTCAGGGAGCACATACATAGAATAATGAAGATTATCACTGGTCTGTAATGTAGCTGTGGCTTCTTTTGTTTCCCCATTTAATTGATATTGAATACTTTGTTCAGAACCTCTAGTTTCATTATCTTTGGCTTCTTCAGCGTTTTGGTCATTGTTTTCTGATGCATCATCTGCTGTTTCGTCTGCTGGGTTCTCTGTATTTTGATTATTTTGGTCTGCTTGTTCTTCATTCTGGGATGGAGCTGAACCGTTTTGCGGTTCTTCGGCGTTTTGGCTTGTCCCGCATCCAGTTGTTATTATTCCAAGCAAGCCTGCAATCATAATCCAATTTGCAATTTTTTTCATTTTGTCATTCCTCCCGCAGGTGTAAATACCTTTTCATAATTTTAGACGAAAAATTTTTTGTATGGTTACATTATCTTTCCTTTCGTTTCATAGATTACCATTTCTCCACCCATCAAACAACTAATTGCGGGAAAAGCACTCAAAAAAGCCTATAAATAAAAGGTGGCTAGAAGGAAATAAAATATCCATTTAGGTAAATGCTAATAAAAGAAGGGAGGGCTGCCAATATGACAAGATCAAAACGCGAAAAAGAACGGGCTTGGACTGTCAGAAAGCAGGACCAAAATCCGCATGGGAAAGTAAAGTCGTTTAAAGAACTTAGCAAGGAAGAAAAATAAGAGGCAAAATAAAAAGCAGCGAGGAAGCTGCTTTTATTATACCAACGTCTCCTTAATAACCTTGTAGTTTTTATGGTTAACTACCGTTCTTTGTTCCAAATCTAGATCACGGAAATTGCTCATAATCGATAAATCCACAATGACTGAGTTTTCGTTTACTTTCTCTACTACCCCTTGTAAACCATCGCGAAATTCAATGACATTCCCAATCTCTGCTCTTTTCATTCGCTCACTCTCCTTTGAAAACGTTTTTATTTATATTACTAACAGTTTGCACTAAAATTTTTATTTCGTAAAGGAATTTGGTTAAATTTATAGAAAATTCTAAAACTAAAATAAAATAATCATAAATTTTTGTTGGGGCTGCCTTAGTCCCATATTCTAAAGTAAAAATGATGCTCATATTCTTTAACATTATTATGACTTTTGTTAGAGAGGAGGAGCATAAATGGGACTTAAGCTGATAAAAATTTCCTCTGTATACTTTGCAATTGGCATTCTGTTGGGCTATTATATGTCAGTATCTCATTCCTATGAACTCACACCTGTCCATGTTCATATTAATCTTCTTGGATGGACATCACTTACATTGGCAGGTATTTTGTACCACCTATTTCCATCTTTAACTGCTTCAAAATTAAGCAAATGGCACTTTTGGCTGCATAATATCGGGTTGCCGATCATGATGATTTCTTTGGCTATGATTGTGGCAGCACAAAATGCTGCTTTTGTACCTGGGACAGCAATTGGCGCAACACTAACGGCCCTTGGAATTCTTCTTTTTGTCTGGAATATCCTAAAAAATTTAAAAGCTTAAATTTAGGCAAAATTAATAGAATATAAATAAAGCTTAATAAAGGGCATTTCCATTGGAAATGCCTTTTCTAATGATTTTTAAACGTACATGAAAAGATGAATTTAGGCAAAAATAAACAGAGAATTTTTCGTTTTACCCTTAGTAAAGTTCTTTGGGATTTTTTAAAGATCATGTAAAAGGAGATTGATCCAATATGGCGGAAAAACATTATACAGTGATTTCGGAATCAGGGATTCATGCACGTCCTGCAACTCTCTTAGTACAGACAGCAAGCAAGTTTGATTCTGACATTCAATTAGAATATAAAGGAAAAAGGGTAAATTTAAAGTCTATTATGGGTGTTATGTCATTGGGCATTGGCAAGGGTGCGGAAATTATTATTAGTGCTGAGGGCAGTGATGCTGAGGAAGCACTTAATAGCTTAGAGGAATTATTGAAAAAAGAGGGACTGGCATAACAATGAGCTTTATAAGCGGAATAGCGGCTTCAGGCGGAATTGCTATTGGAAAAGCCTATATCCTCAATGAACCTGACCTATCCTTCGATGAAAAACAAATCGATAATCCAGATAAGGAAATTGAGCGTTTCCGATCAGCCATTGCAGCTTCTAAGGCCGAGCTGGAAGGAATCCGGAGCCATGCAAGTGAAAGTCTGGGTGAAGATAAAGCAGCCATTTTTGATGCCCATTTATTAGTTCTTAGTGATCCAGAGCTGCTCACTCCCATAGAAGAGAAAATTACAAAAGATAAAGTAAATGCCGAACATGCTCTTCAAGAGACTGCCGGGATGTTTATTACTATGTTTGAACAGATGGATAATGAATATATGAGAGAAAGAGCAGCAGACATTCGTGATGTAGAAAAAAGAGTCTTATCCCACCTGCTTGGCGTTAGGTTATCCTCACCAAGCATGATTGCCGAAGAAGTAATTATTATTGCAGAAGATTTAACACCTTCAGACACGGCACAATTAAATAAAGAGCTTGTTAAGGGATTTGCGACCGATATTGGAGGACGAACATCGCATTCAGCGATTATGGCGCGTTCATTGGAGATTCCAGCAGTTGTTGGCACCAAGGAAGCAACGAAGAAAATCGAGAATGGGGACATGATTATTGTTGATGGCCTTAACGGACTTGTACATATTAACCCTACTCAAGAAGCGACTGATGAATACGAAGCAATACAAAAGAAGCTGGAAATAGAGAAACAGGAATGGGCAAAATTAAAAAATGAAAAAACAGTTACTGCAGACGGGCATCATGTCGAATTAGCCGCAAACATCGGAAGACCCGTGGATCTTGAGGGTGTAATTAATAACGGTGCGGAAGGAATCGGACTTTATCGTACTGAATTTTTGTATATGGATAAAGAGAAGCTTCCATCAGAGGAAGAGCAATTTGAAGCCTATAAAGAAGTCCTGGAAGGGATGGAGGGCAAATCTGTTGTTGTGCGAACCCTTGATATAGGCGGGGATAAAAAGCTTCCTTACCTTAGTTTGCCAAATGAAATGAACCCATTCTTAGGCTTCCGTGCTATCCGATTATGTCTTGAGGAACAGGAATTATTTAGACCACAGCTTAGAGCATTGCTGCGGGCAAGTGCCTATGGAAACCTAAAAATTATGTTTCCGATGATTGCTTCTATCGATGAATTTCGGCAGGCAAAATCTGTACTGAAAGAGGAGAAAGAAAAGCTGCAAAAAGCAGGGCACCAAGTTTCAAAAGATATTGAGGTTGGCATTATGATTGAAATACCATCTGCTGCAGTAATGGCTGATCAGTTTGCTAAAGAGGCTGATTTCTTCAGTATCGGCACAAATGATCTCATTCAGTATACGATGGCAGCTGACCGTATGAATGAGCAGGTCTCATACCTTTATCAGCCTTATAATCCTGCTATTTTGCGCCTTATTCATATGGTGATTGAGGCGGCCCATGCTGAAGGGAAATGGGCAGGCATGTGCGGTGAAATGGCTGGGGATGAAACTGCAATTCCATTGCTGCTGGGATTAGGACTTGATGAGTTCTCCATGAGCGCTACGTCGATCCTTAAAGCTCGTTCTCAAATCAGTCACCTAAACAAAAAAGACATGGAAGCACTGGCTGAAAAAGCGCTTCATATGAATACAGCAGAAGAAGTAGTCCAAGCTGTAAAAGAAGCAGCGAAACTGTAATTAAATTGAAATAATTAAAGAGTTTTAAATATAATTTCCCGGGTAAATAAGAAGTAAGCACTTAGGTCAGTCTTAAGTAAGCTGATCATTCTCATTTTCCCCCCTTTTTAAGCCGGCCAATAATGGCCGGTTTATTTTTTATCCTTCTCCAGTCGAAACTGCCATTCAGCCTTAAGGATGACGGCAATCACATCTTATGATTGTTATCCGGAATCTGAAACTCTCCTATAATAAAGCTACAACATAAAAAGGAGAGATGGAAAATGGTTACCATGATAATCAGCTTTCTCTTTCATGACCGATATAGATGTATTAAAGATAAGCAGAAAAACGACTTATATGAGAAGCAGAGCTCATTTTTAAGCCGTGTCCTCCACTAAAGAAGCCCGGAAGGGTTTCTTTTGTATTTTGTGAGCTTAAATTAAGGTAACGTTTTAGTTTTATAATTGGGGTTTATCTTAAGGCGAGAATGGAAAAGGTGATGAAAAAGGAGGAATTCTTATGAATAAAAAGCTCATTTGCCTAATCCTTACCGCCATATTAGCCCTGTCTTTGTCAGGCTGCATGCAGGGTCCCCAGGACTCAATCGTTAATAGTCATGCTGAAGCCTTGCTGACTAAAAACAATGAGCTGCAGTTCCGGTTTAAAATTAATGATAAAATCCTTTCAGAAGAAGAATTATACAAAGTAAAAGTTTCCATACATAATGAAAAACTGGCAGCTGCCCTGGGTACGGATGAGTTTGTATATGGGGAGGACACGATAATCGACGGGGAATATATAGAAGTCAATAATGAAAAGGGAAACTTTATTTTTATGAATCCCATTCCTCTTACACAGGACCTGCATGTTTTCGAAATAGAAGAAATGATCGTGAATGAAGATGCGGTATCTGTAGAAATCTTAAATGAAGAGGTAGTGATCGCTAGAGCATTCTTAAATAATTTTTCATCACAGCTTTAAATAGAATCAAATGTGATGACAGGAGTTTTGGTTTTATCTAAATTGGGTAATATTAATTACGCGCATAAAATTGGGGATGGACCAGGTATTTGCCTGGTCTTTTGTCTTTATTGGGACATCTAATATTTTTAATATGAGAAAAGGAATGGTAGAATTAATATAAAAAATTCAGATATTTAAAGGGAGCGGGTACATTGATTTCACCTGAAAATACAGTTATCGGTTTTGTGGGAACAGGGGTTATGGGCAAGAGCATGGCGGGACATCTGCTGAAAGCAGGTTATCCATTAGTTGTTTATACAAGAACCAAAGAAAAAGCTTCTGAACTAATAAAACATGGGGCAGAGTGGGCTGAGACGCCGTTGGAAGTTGCAAAGAAGGCAAATGTCATAATTACGATTGTTGGTTATCCGGCAGATGTAGAGGAAGTGTATCTTGGGGAAAATGGCATTATCACAAATGGCAGAGAAAATACATATGTAATTGACATGACCACCTCGACACCTACATTGGCCAAAAAGATATACGAAGAAGCAGGCAAAAAAGGAATGCATGCAATAGATGCCCCTGTTTCAGGGGGAGATATCGGCGCCAGGGATGCAAAGCTTTCAATAATGGCCGGAGGAGACAGGGACGCATTTCTGGCTGTGGAGCCGATTTTCAACCTTCTCGGAACAAATATCGTTTATCAAGGAAAAGCAGGAGCCGGACAACATACGAAAATGTGTAATCAAATTGCGATTGCATCAAATATGATCGGGGTGTGTGAAGCGGTAGTTTATGCTGAAAAAGCAGGTTTAGATCCAAGGACGGTGCTTCAAAGCATATCATCTGGTGCAGCAGGCAGCTGGTCACTATCAAACCTTGCACCTAGAATAATTGATGGCAACTTTGAACCCGGCTTTTATATAAAACATTTTATTAAGGACATGAATATCGCCTTAGATGAAGCAGAAGCAATGGACATGATGACTCCAGGGCTTGCTCTTGCAAAAAAAATGTATGCCGAGCTTTCTGAAAAAGGGGAAGAAAACAGCGGTACACAGGCGTTATATAAATATTGGGATAAGTAATTTGCGCCCGTTAATGAATAAAGCCCCTTTTTTCACTTCAAACTAATAATGAAAGTGAAAAGGGGGTTAGACAGGTGGCTAAAAAAAATAAGAAAAACGATCCTCAGCAAAAGAACAAAAAAGGCTTCGATTCGGCTGTCATTGATTCTGAATTCTCCCACGAATTTGGAAGTGCTGACACAAATAAAATTCATAAGGATAAAGCCAAAAAGGAAAAAGCATCAAAAAACAACGGGCACTATCAGGGGCAGTAAGGGTGATAAAGGCAGGCAGGAAGCCTGCCTTTTTGCTTTGATTGAAATTAGAAGCAATGAATATACAAACAGCGCCATTCCTACTAAAAAGGAAAATGGCACTATTGACTGAGTGATTCGCTACAATATACCCTCCAGATACTTTTCAATCCGGTCAAGCCCTTCTTTTAATGTATCCATGGAATATGCAAAGGAAATCCGGAAATAACCTTCTCCATATGAGGAGAATGCACTGCCTGGAACTACTGCAACTCCTGCTTGTTTAACGAGAGAAAGGGCAAATTCAAAGGAGTTCATTGATACATCTGGTATTTTTATGAAAAAATAAAATGCACCATCCGGTTTGACTACATCCAGGTTCATTTGTATTAATCGTTCATATACATAATCACGGCGTTTGGCATATTCATTCCTCATTGGCAGGGCGTCGTTGATTCCTGTTGTCAGCGCATCAAGAGCTGCCATTTGGGAGACAGAAGCTGCACATGTCACATTATACTGATGCACCTTCAAGATATGTTTAGCCAGGTTTTCCGGTGCGAATAAAAGACCAATGCGCCAGCCTGTCATTGAATGGGATTTTGAAAGTCCATTAATTACTATAGTTTGCTCCCGCAAAAGGGAGGCGATTGAGTGGTGTGTTTGATCATAGATCAGTTCGCTGTAAATTTCATCAGCAAGGATAAAGATATCTTTGCCTTTAACAAGAGCAGCAATTTCCTCAAGCTCCTCCAAACTCAGACTGACACCTGTCGGGTTCGAAGGATATGGAAGAACAATACACCTTGTTTTATCACTCATATGTTTTGCAATTAAATCCGCAGTAAATCTAAACTTGTTTCTGGAAATATCAGTATGTACCGGAACTGAACCGCAAAGCTTTATGATTGGCTCATAACCGGGATAAACAGGACCAGGCAGAATTACTTCCGATCCTTCATCCAGAATTGTACGGAATGCAATATCGATAGCTTCACTTGCCCCCGATGTCACAATGACTTCTAGTTCAGGGTTATATGTAAGGTTATATTTTGTTTTTACAAAAGAAGCTGCAGCTTCCCGCAATCGAATATCGCCCGCATTGTGTGTATAGGAGGTAAAGTTCTCGTCGATTGCCTGTTTAGCTGCTTCTTTAACATGTAATGGCGTCGGGAAATCAGGCTGTCCAATTGTAAGAGAAATCATGTCCCTGGTGCCGGCAACCATATTGAAAAACTTTCTGAGTCCGGAAATTTCAATGTCCTTCACTCTTTGGTTAATTAAATGTTCCAATGTGTTCACCTCGCATAATCATAATGTATATTCTATCACTTTGATGCGGGAGCAAACAGAAAAAAATAAAACAGGCTCTGAATTCTATTCAGAGCCTCCAAAAATAAAATTAGTATCCGTAATCCCAATCGACTTCGTCTTCATGCCATAATACCGGGGATACAGCACCAAAATCGATTACTTTATTTTCAATATGGCATCGGCAATGTTTGTCGCCGCATTGATCTTTCATTTCCTCAAACACAGAATGCTCCACATTTTCCAGGATTGTAACTTTATGTTCATCATGGTAAAGGATTGCTGTACCTTTCATGCCTGATCGCACCTCTTTTTTAATTTATGTAAAACTTACTTTCAGCTTTACAAACTTATTTTATGACTTGGTAAAAACAGTGTCTACACTGTTATAAGACTGTTCACAAAAAAGTCAAGATGAAAACGTTTTAGAGGAATTTTTGTAAAAAATAAATGAGTGTAAAAATTTACAAATAGTTGAATATAATTCATTTAGAGATTAACATTAGTAGATAGTGGAAACTGCATTTTTAGTTTGTTAGTTTTCCAGCTGAATAAATAAAGGAGGTTTTAAAGTGGAGACATCTTTAGAGAAGCAGCCTTATGAAAGCACTAAGGAATATGAGGAGTATG
>Ga0182742_1000801_pt1 | contig 45535 bp, 43 predicted proteins | sample eDN5th37CBELigMG_FD_128880 | JGI IMG/M metagenome (GOLD analysis project Ga0182742, IMG submission 128880) | Enriched Miracle-Growth compost microbial communities from Emeryville, California, USA - eDNA 5th pass 37_C BE-Lig MG (version 2)... ... | reverse complement strand
GTCCTTTCAAGCCGCACCAAGGGGCCGGCAACACACACCACAGCCACACCCGACCCACCCGGGTCACAGCCCAACGTAACTGCCTCAACAACACGAAGAAACTGCAACTACGAACTTAAGGACACAAACATCATGACTCTTGCAGACGCAGGCACCTCGAACCTCGTCGCCGTCGAACCCGGCGCCATCCGCGAGGATACCCCGCCCGGTTCGGTGATCCAGTACAGCGATTACGAACTGGACACCTCCAGCCCGTTCGCCGGCGGGGTGGCCTGGATCGAGGGCGAATACCTGCCCGCCGAAGAGGCCAAGATCTCCATCTTCGACACCGGCTTCGGGCATTCCGATCTGACCTACACCGTCGCGCATGTGTGGCACGGCAACATCTTCCGGCTCGGCGACCACCTGGACCGGCTGCTCGACGGTGCGGCCAAGCTGCGCCTGGACGCCGGCATGACCAAGGACGAACTGGCAGAGATCACCAAGAAATGCGTTTCGCTGTCCCAGCTGCGTGAGTCGTTCGTGAACCTCACGATCACCCGCGGCTACGGTAAACGCAAGGGCGAGAAGGACTTGTCCAAGTTGACCCACCAGGTGTACATCTACGCCATCCCGTACCTGTGGGCGTTCCCGCCGGCCGAGCAGATCTTCGGCACCACCGCCATCGTGCCGCGCCATGTCCGCCGGGCCGGGCGCAACACCGTCGACCCGACCATCAAGAACTACCAGTGGGGTGATCTCACCGCGGCCAGCTTCGAGGCCAAGGACCGCGGTGCCCGCACCGCCATCCTGCTCGACGCCGACAACTGCGTGGCCGAGGGCCCGGGCTTCAACGTGTGCATCGTCAAGGACGGCAAGCTGGCCTCCCCGTCCCGAAACGCGTTGCCCGGCATCACCCGTAAGACGGTGTTCGAGCTCGCCGACCAGATGGGCATCGAGGCCACCCTGCGCGATGTCACCAGCCACGAGCTCTACGACGCCGACGAACTGATGGCCGTCACCACCGCCGGTGGGGTCACCCCGATCAACTCGCTCGACGGTGAACCGATCGGCAATGGTGAACCCGGCCCGATGACCGTGGCCATCCGGGACCGGTTCTGGGCGCTGATGGACGAGCCGGGCCCGCTGATCGAAGCGATCGAATACTGAGTCCCGAGGCGGTCGTCGACCTGGCGGCCATCGCCCACAACGTCGGTGTGCTACGTGAGCGGTCCGGCGCCGAGGTGATCGCGGTGGTCAAGGCCGACGGCTACGGGCACGGGGCGGTGGAGGTGTCCCGGGCCGCGCTGGCGGCCGGGGCCACCGAACTCGGGGTGGCCACCGTGGACGAGGCGCTCGCATTGCGGGCGGCCGGCATCACCGCCCCGGTGATCGCCTGGCTGCACACGCCGTCAACGGATTTCGCGTCGGCCATCGCCACCGATGTCGAGGTGGTGGTGTCCACCGCGACCCAGCTGACGGCGGTCATCGCGGCCGCACACCGGCAGGGCCGCACCGCCACCGTCGGGGTCAAGGTGGACACCGGCCTGGCTCGCAGCGGGGTGTCCGTACGTGAGTGGCCCGAGGTGTGCGCGCTGCTCACCGACGATGCGGTCGAACTACGGACGGTGATGTGCCACCTGGCGCGCGGGGACGAACCGGGACACCCGCTCAACGCCGCACAGGCCGCAGGCCTGGACGCTCATGTGGCCGACCTGCGCCGCGCCGGGCTGACACCGCGGCGCGTGCACATCGCCAATTCGGCTGCGGCGCTGACGGATCGGAGCCTGTGCCGGGATGTGGTGCGGACCGGGATCGCGCTGTACGGCCGCAGCCCGGTGCCCGCGCTCGGCGATTTCGGGCTGAACCCGGCCATGACGCTGACCGCCGAGGTGGCGATGATAAAGAGAATCGCTGCGGGACAGGGTGTCTCGTACAACCACACCTGGACGGCCCCGCGTGACACCGTGGTGGCGGTGCTGGCCTGCGGCTACGCCGACGGGGTGCCGCGGGCGCTGAGTAACCGGCTCACGGTGCACATCGACGGCCGCCGGTTCGCAAGTGTCGGGCGGATCTGCATGGATCAGCTGGTGGTGGACCTCGGCCACGACGGCGGTGGCGTGACCGAAGGGGATCGGGCGGTGCTGTTCGGCGGTGCCGGCGTGAGCGCCGGTGATTGGGCGGAGGCCGCCGGCACCATCGACTACGAGATCCTGACCGGGATCGGCGGGCGCACCGTGCGGCGCTATGTGGTGCCGTCGGACTCGATGACGCCCTGAGCGGCGCGGGCGCGGTCCTCGTAGGCCTTGCGCTTGGCCTTGTCGAACTCCAGGAACACGTTGTCCAGCCCGAGCGCCTTGTTCATCGCGCGCCGGCCCTTGGGCGGCAGCATCTGGGCGGCCTGGGCGGTGAACCGCAGCGGCGGCGGCACCGACACATGCGTCTTGGGCTTGTTCAGCGTCTTGACGATGGCCGCGGCGATGTCCTCGGGTTCCACGGGCTTGATCGCCCCGCCGGACTTGGTGCCCGAGATCAGGTCGGTGTTGGTGAACGGCGGCATGATCACCGAGACGTCGACGCCGTAGGGCGCCATCTCGTCGGCGAGCGCCGTGGACAGGCCGACAACCGCGTACTTCGCGCCGACGTAGACCACCTGACCGGGCAGCGGGATGAGGCCAGACAGGGACGCGATGTTGATGACGTGGCCGCGGCGACGCTTGACCATCTCCGGCAACACCAACTGGCACCCGGTGAGCACGCCGTACACATTGACCTCGATGTTGGACCGGATCGACTGCTCGGTCTCCTCCAGGAACGGACCGACGGGCATCACGCCGGCGTTGTTGATCAGGATGTCGATGTGCCCGCCACCGTCGGTGCGGGCCTTGTCCAGGAACGTGGCGAAGGATTCCCGGTCGGTCACGTCGAGCGGATAGCCCGACACCTGGCCGAGCTTGCTGAGCTCGATGACCGCGGACTCTTGCAGTGCCACGTCACGATCGCCGATGACGACGCGGGCGCCGTGGGCGAGCAGGGCCTTGGCGGTGGCATGACCGATGCCGCGAGCGGCGCCGGTGATCGCGATGGTCTTGCCCCTGATGTTGTCCATGGCGGCGAACTTTACACGTGTCAAGTTTGGGAGGGAAGGGGTGGATGAGTCGTGGATCACTGAATGCGTGAGCATGTGGTCAGCACGCGATGACCGGCTCGACGGACAACACGCGTTTCAGCGGTACCCGCACGATGCCCCCGTCGACCTGGAGATCCAGCGTTCCCGAACGGCTGCTGAGCAGCGTGCCGCACACCGATCCGGAGTCGGTCGCCACGGCGAGCCGGTGGACGTTCCCGGTCTCTCCGCCGTGGAGATCGGGCCACCACGTGCTCAAGGAGGCCAGTGCCGTCAGTCCGACGGCCAGGAAGGTGACGCCGATCCCCACTCGCAGCCGTCGCAGCGGCGCGCTCGCGGCCGCCGACCGGGCGCCCAACGGGAACGCGACCGTGGCGACAATCGTCACGGCGACGACGGCCAGCACCAGGCCGGCCACGGCGCAGACCCCGCTCGCCTTCTCCAGCCACAGCGGTCGCTGGGCTCCCGCGCCGTCGCCGCCCAACACGCCGCACAGGCCGACGAAGCCCAGCGCGGCCAGTTGCAGCTTCTGCCATTCCCGGGCGGTCTCGTGGACCGGCGAGCGGTTGTCGACGGGAAAGCCCATCTCAGGTCCTCGGCATCGCGAACGCCAGGAACTGCGTCACCTCGAACGGCTGGAAGTTGTCGTCGCTGACCAGGACCACCGACTGGCGACCGTCGGCCAGGACCGGGCCCAGCGTCAGTCCCTCGAGGTTGTCGAGCCGGTCCAGCCTCGGCGTCGCGCGCAGATCAGCGGCCAGGGTCTTGGTCATCGGAGTCACCGCCCCATCCCGCAGCGACGCCACGTCGATCACGTCGGTTGCCGGTCCGATGTCGGCGCGGTAGACCGAGACCGCGACCTGGCGCGGCAGGTTCGCGGCGCGCTCGATGACCAGGAACGAGGTCTTCGACAACGCCAGGATGTCGGAGACCCCGTTGAACCCGGTCCCGGGTGCGGCACGGTCGACGGGGTAGGCGTACTCCGCGACCGCCGCCCGCGTCGTGGTGTCGAACTTGGTGACCCGGACCAGTCCGCTGTGGTTCTCGTCGGTCGCGGGACCGTCCTGGCGGAGCGGTTGCTCCATCGCCGCGAACAGGTATCGCCCATCCGGCGTCAGGGACAGGCCTTCGAGAACGCCGTTGGGGCGCGGGCCGACCGTCTGATCCTGGGAGAACAGGAAGCTGGGCGGCAGTGCGAACTCGCCCTGATAGCTGCCGTCGAGACCGGCCACCCGGATCCACGGCTGCAGGTATGAAACCGGACGGCCGGAGGCATCGTCGTCGACGACGAAGCCTTCGGACGTCCAGTACAGCAGTTGCCGGCCGGCGTCGTAGGCGATCGCCTCGGCGTCGGGTGCGAGCAGCGGCGGGTGCACCGTGAAGTCGTTCCGTCCGAAAGGTTTTCCGGATTCGTCGAGCAGCGGCTGCACCCCGACGAACTGCACATCGTCCACACCCGTGCCGGACAACGCGATTCGCGCGGTGTGGAAGCGGACAGGGCCGTGCTCGGACTTGTCGTCGCTGATGACGTAATAGACCTGCCGCACCGGATCGTAGGTGATGCCCGACAGCCCGCCAATCCTGTTGGAAACGCTGGCTTTCTGGGGTGGCAGCTGCCACTGGCCCAGGTATTCGAATGGCACGGCGGCCATCGCGGCCAGGCTGGTCGCGGTCGCCAGAACGGCGGCGGTGGTCACTGAGCAGGTCAACCTGGAGAGCGGGTTCATACGATCTACAACGCACTCGGGCCGGAAGCGAGTCGAGACGACCTGGGCGGACTTTCGATCACGCTGAGTCTGCGGGGCATATTGCCGGACCCTGAGCGTTGAACACCGCATGGGTATAGAAACGGTGGTGATGTCCGAGCCGGCTCAAGATCGTGTGCACTTCGTCGCGGTCGGCCAGGATGACCCACTGGCCGCACCGCTCATCGACGAGCTTGCCGACGAGTACTCGTCACGCTACGGCAACACCCGCGACGTGGTGATGGCGTGGCTGCGAGGTCAGCCCGCCGACGTGTTCGCCCCGCCGAGCGGCGGTATGTACGTCGGGCTGCTCGACGGCGCGCCTGTCACCGGTGGCGCCTTCCAGCGGTTCGACGACGACACCGCCGAGCTCAAGCGGATCTGGACCCACAGCGCGTACCGCAAACGTGGGCTGGCCCGCACGCTGCTGGTGCACCTGGAGAACGAGATCGCCGCGCGCGGCTACCGGAAGGTCTACCTGACGACGGGCCACCTGCAGCCCGAGGCCGAGGCGTTGTACGCCGCCGCAGGCTACACGCGCCTGCGTGAACCGTTGCCCGCCGACGGCACGGTGTTCCCCATCGCTTTCCACAAGGTGCTGCCCGTTGAGGAGTCGGCATGAACGTTCCGTTGTCGATATTGGATCTCGCGCCGATCAGCGCCGGTAGCGACGCCGCGACGGCGCTGCGCAACACCGTCGACCTCGCACAACACGCCGAGCGGTGGGGGTACAAGCGGTTCTGGGTCGCCGAACACCACTTCGCCGCCGTCGCGAGTTCGGCACCCGCGGTGCTGGTGGGGCAGATCGCGGCGGCCACCGAGCGGATCCGGGTCGGCACCGCCGCCGTGCAGCTCGGGCACACCACTGCCGTGGCGGTGGTGGAGAGTTTCGGGATGCTGGAGGCCTTTCACCCCGGACGCATCGACCTGGGCGTCGGTCGATCGGGCCAGCGACGCGTCGAGGCGTTGCGAGACAAACGCAAGCCACCCGAACCGCCCCGGGAATGGCACGAGATCGACGGTGTGGTCATCCCCGCGCCGTTCGACATGCGGGCGATGCTGAGTGACCCGCGGATGCAGACGCGGATGGCGGCGTTGCAACAGCCGCACGCCGTCGCGCCCGACTTCGCCGATCAGCTCGACGACATCCTCGCGATGCTGCAGGACCGCTATGACGTCGGCACCGCCGTACCGGGTGCGGGCAGCGGTCTGACGCCGTGGATCTTCGGCAGTAGCAAGGGCCAGAGCGCAGGCGTCGCCGCGGCCCGCGGGTTGCCGTTCGTTGCCAGCTACCACATCACGCCGGCGACCGCGCTGGAGGCAATCGAGTTGTACCGCAACGAGTTCACGCCGTCCGAATATCTTGCCGAACCGTATGTCGTGGTGTCTGCCGACATCGTCGTCGCCGACGACGAACCCACGGCGCAGCGGTGGGCGGCCGGATACGCGCACTGGGTGTACTCCATCCGTGCTGGTGGCGGTGCCATCCCGTACCCCGATCCCGAAGATCTGCCGCCGCTCACCGCAGACCAGATCGGTATCGTAAGAGACCGTGTCGCAACGCAATTCGTCGGTGACCCGGACCAGGTGGTGAAGCGCCTGGAGGCGCTGCGGCGGGTCACGAACGCCGACGAACTGGTCATCACCTCGGTGACCCACCGTCACGAGGACCGGTTGCGGTCCCATGAGCTGATCGCACAGCGCTGGGGACTGTGACGCGTAACTCGATGAAGCCCGCGCCGGACCGCCTATAGGCTTGGCCCCGCAAGAGCCGAACACCAGTGGGGGAGCGTTTGCCGAATCCGCAGGTAGTCGTGGGGTCGCTGCTGTTGGCGTCCGGGGCTCTGGTGTTCGCGGCCGGGGTGGCCGTGCGATTGTTCATCGGTCGCCGCGCCAACTCGGACAGGCTGCGCGAACGCCTGTTTGCGTTCCGCCGCACCGCCGTGGCCAGGGTTTTCTTCGGCTCGATCGACGACGACGAAGTCTTCGAACCCGAGGAACTCGACCAGATGGTCCTCATGCCTACGATCGTGCTGGCATGTGGGCTGTGCCTGACCGGTTTCTTCCTGCTGGGTTACCGGGTTCTGGGTTAGCAGGTCCGTGGCGGTCCGCTAGGTGCTGCGCGCGGAGGGTGCGGCCTGATCGGCGAGCTCGCGGATCGGGCCGCGCCACACGTCCCCGTGACCGGGAAGCAGCACCTCGGTGTCCTGCAGCGCAAGCGCGCCGAGGCTGCGCAGGCAGGCCTGCTCGTCGTGATTGAACACCGGATGCAGCAACTGGGGGCCGCGCCGCGGCGAGGTCGGATGGCCGGTCACGAGAGCGTCACCCGACACCAAAACACCGTCGACCAGATACGAGCAGTGCCCGCCGGTGTGCCCCGGGGTGGGAATCGCAGTGGGATTCCCCGGCAGCGTCGCTGCGACGTCGGTGGTGAACGCCTGCGCCGAGGCGATACCGGAATGGTCGAACGCGCCGCTACGCGAGATCGCCAGCGCCCACTTCAGCCAGCTCGGCCGCCACGCCTGACGGATCACCGCTGCCGGCGACGCCTGCTCGAGATACTCGCGCCGCGCATGACCGACCTCATCGGCATGGCAATACACGTGGGTCCCATGGGTTTTCGCAAGCCAGATCGCCGTACCGAAATGGTCGATGTGGGCGTGGGTCAACAGAATCGCCTTGATGTCGTCCGGCCCGAAACCCAACTGCCGCACCGAACCGAGCACATCGTCGCGTTGCCCCGGGTAGCCGGCGTCGATCAGCATCACGCCGTCATCACCGGTCACCAACGTCCAATTGACGAGGTCGGTTTGGGCGAAATGCACGCGCTCGGTGATCTTGGTAAGGGCCACTGCCATGCCGCGAGTCTAAGCACTGGAGTAGAAACGAATCGTGGCTGAGTTGAAACTAGGTTATAAGGCGTCGGCGGAGCAGTTTGCTCCGCGCGAATTGGTCGAGTTGGCGGTTCTGGCCGAGTCGGCAGGTATGGACAGTGCGACGGTCAGTGATCATTTCCAGCCCTGGCGGCATGAGGGCGGGCATGCGCCGTTCTCGTTGGCGTGGATGACCGCGGTCGGGGAGCGCACGCAGCGGTTGGTGTTGGGCACGTCGGTGTTGACACCGACGTTCCGCTACAACCCGGCGGTGATCGCCCAGGCGTTCGCGACGATGGGGTGTTTGTACCCGGGCCGGATCTTCCTGGGTGTGGGCACCGGTGAGGCGCTCAACGAGATCGCGACCGGCTATGCCGGGGAGTGGCCGGAGTTCAAGGAGCGGTTCGCGCGGTTACGCGAATCGGTGAAGTTGATGCGCGAGTTGTGGCTCGGCGACCGGGTCGATTTCGACGGCGAGTACTACCACACGAAGGGCGCGTCGATCTATGACGTGCCCGAGGGTGGGATCCCGGTGTACATCGCCGCCGGTGGGCCGGTGGTGGCCAAATACGCCGGCCGCGCCGGGGACGGGTTCATCTGCACCTCGGGCAAGGGTGAGGAACTGTACGCCGAGAAGCTGATCCCTGCGGTCAAGGAGGGTGCGGCGGCCGCCGGCCGCGATGCCGACGATATCGATCGGATGATCGAGATCAAGATCTCCTATGACACCGATCCGGAGGCGGCGTTGGAGAACACCAGGTTCTGGGCGCCGTTGTCGTTGACCGCCGAGCAGAAGCACTCGATCGATGATCCGATCGAGATGGAGAAGGCAGCCGATGCGTTGCCGATCGAGCAGGTCGCCAAGCGCTGGATCGTCGCCTCGGATCCGGACGAGGCGGTCGAGAAGGTCGGTCAGTACGTCAAATGGGGCCTGAACCACCTCGTGTTCCACGCCCCGGGCCACGACCAGCGGCGGTTCCTGGAGCTGTTCAAACGCGATCTGGAGCCCCGGTTGCGCAAGCTGGCGTAGCTGGCGCGCAAGTGCTGCTGTTCGGCCTGGCGGTGCGTTACGTGCCGCTGGGCCGAACCGCCTGACCTCACGGCGGCGTCGCCGTTTCTATTGGTTGCCGCTCCCTCGCGGTACTGCCGCGCCGTTGAGTCGGCGATGCGTGCTGACAGCGCGCTGTCTGGCGCGTGACACTCGTCAGCATTCGAGGGCGCGCCCTGTAGCGGAGTACCCACCGGATCATCAAAACGGACCCGTTCCCGGGCCGGGCTTCGGGCATCTTGAGCGGATTCCACATTGTCGACACTCCCATGTGCCTGACTTGTTCACCGACAACGGTGCGGGCGCGGCCGCCGGCGCGCGCGTAGCGCCCGAATCCGTCGGACCGACACACACTTTCGCGGCACTGTCCGGGCTTCGATCGGCCCGTGGGCGGTGAACATATGCCTCTCGGTGAACCTGGAGATGCCGGACAAGTCGGTCCGCGAATGTGCGAATTCGGGGCGGCAAGTCCGCACACAAACCGCGCGCTCGAAGAAGTCGGTGTCCCACCGACGGCAGCAAACCACTCAGTTTCTTCTGGCCTGCTGGGCGCCTTGTAGCAACGGACCCTGCATGGGTGCACAATATCGTCAGCAAAGTCGTTGACTGAATTGGCGACAATCTTGTACGGTGGTCCCCATCACACTTCCTGCTCACTCGAAGCGAGGTCACATGCCGAAAGTCGCCGTCGTCGGACTCGGGGAAGCCGGTGCGCTCTATGCGCGCGGCCTGCGTGATTCCGGATTCGAGGTCAGCGGCTATGACCCGTACACCAAGCTCGACGAGGCAGGTATCGTCCAGCACGAGCGACTCGAAAATGCGCTCGCCGATGTCGAACTCGTCATCACGCTCGTGGGAGCGACTGCGGCGCAAGGTGTTACCGAGGCGGTGCTCGCGCACCTGAAGCCCGGTGCGATGATCGCCGACCTGAATACCGGTGGGCCAGAACTCAAGCGGCGGCTCGGTGCGGCCGCGGCCGAGCGTGGTGTGCGCTTCGTCGACGTTGCAGTGCTTGCCCCGGTGCCCCGCGCCGGTGTCCGTACTCCGCTCATGGCGAGCGGCGCCGGGGCCGACGAGTTCGCCGACCTCTTCGCGGCCACCGGAGCGCCGGTCGAGTCGATCGGCGGAGAGCCGGGAGATGCGGCCGCGCGCAAGCTGATTCGCAGCGTGTTCATGAAAGGGCTGGCCGCCGCGGTCCTGGAGAGCTTCGGGGCGGCCGAGGTCGCGGGATGCGCCCCATGGCTGCGCGAACAGGTCGCCGCGGAACTCGCAGGTGACCCACATGCTCTGATCGACCGGCTCATCGACGGTTCGCGCGCCCATGCCGCCCGAAGAGTGCACGAGGTGACCGACGCCCGCGACTACCTGGAGAGTATCGACCAGCCGACCTGGACCATGCAGGCCGCGCGTTCCTGGCTCTCCAGCCTGGACCGCGCGAACGTTTGACGACAAGGAGAGAACCCACCCGTGAGTGAAGTAGAACCCAAGCGGCTCTTGGTGGTCGGAGCACACAGCGCCGATTTCGTCTGGCGTTCCGCCGGTGCGATCGCCAAGCACACGGCCGGCGGCGGCGAGGCCAGGGTCGTCGCGCTTTCGTACGGCGAACGCGGTGAATCGGGTGAGCTGTGGAAGGAACCCGGCCAGACTGTCGACAACGTCAAGCGTCACCGGCACGCCGAGGCAACCGAGGCCGCCGAGACGGTCGGCGCCACGTTCGAGTGCTTCGACCTCGGTGACTACCCGCTGGAAGTCGGCCCGGACGCGATCGATCGGCTCGCCGAGCTCATGCGCGACTTCGCACCGCACGTCGTGCTCACCCACCCGGACAAAGATCCGTTCAATCCTGACCATCCCGTCGCGAATATGGCTGTCTCCAAGGCTCGCCTGCTCACCGCGGGCGCGGTGGTCGAGGCCGGTTTCCGTACTGTGCCACCGAGTGAGTTTCTGGTGTTTGAACCGCATCAGCCCGAGCTGTGCGGCTTCACACCGAGTGTTTTCGTCGACATCACCGACGTGTTCGAGCTGAAGCGGAAAGCGATGGCGGCGATGCGAGCGCAGTCCTACTTGCAGCAGTACTACGCGGAGCGCGCGGATCACCGTGGCAACCACGCGCGAAAGGTGACTGGGAGCAAGCAGATCCGGCAAGCCGAGGCGTTCCAGCGGCTGGTCCCGAACGTGGTGGCGGCGCTGTGACCGACCTCGCGATCGACGCCGACACCATCGCGGAACTGCGCCGGGCCGGAGTGGCGACGGTGTACGAGGCTCGCGGCAGGCAGGGCCTCATCGACGTCGATTTCATCCAGCTCATCCCGGGCAGCCGCGCCGCAGGACCGGCCCGCACCGTACGGTGTGCCCAGAATGACAACCGTGGGGTGCACGAACTCGTCGCGCGCCTGAAACCCGGCGAGATCGCGGTGCTCACCATGCCCGAGCCCGCGCCGGTGGCACTCATCGGAGATCTACTCGTCACGCAGATCCGCGAGCGCGGCGCGGCGGGAATTCTCGTCGACGCGTCTGTGCGTGACGCCGAAGAGCTGCGAAAGATGGGTCTGCCCATCTGGACCCGGTGGATCCGGGTGCGCGGCGCGACCAAAGATACGCGCGGGGAAGTGGACGCGAGCGTCGAAATCGGCGGTGCCACGATCCGTACGGGCGACATTGTGATCCTCGACTCCGACGGCGCCGCCGTCGTACCGGCCGCCGAAGCCGACCGCGCCGTCGAACTGGCACGTGCCCGGGAGGACAAGGAGGCCGCATCACGTGCCAAGTATCTCGAGGGGCACATCTCCTACGACCTGTACGGCTTCCGCGCCGAGGACGAAGGGAACACCTGAGATGGACATCCGTATCGAAGGCCTGACCCTCCGTTACGGCGAGGCAGTCGCCGTACGCAACCTCGATCTCACCGTCGGCGACGGAGAATCGCTGGTGCTGCTGGGCGAATCCGGTTGTGGGAAGACCAGCACGATGCGCTGTATCGCCGGATTGGAGCGCCCCAGCGCGGGCCGCATCGCGATTGGCGGCGACGTGCTCTTCGACGGTGAACGGAACATCGACCGCCCGCCGCACAAGCGCAACATCGGCATGGTTTTCCAGTCGTATGCGATCTGGCCTCACATGACGGTATTCGAGAACGTTGCGTTTCCGCTCTCGATGCAACGCGTCTGCAAGGCCGACATCGCGCGGAGGGTCCGCGAAACACTCGAACTGGTCGGCCTGGCGGAGTTCGCCGACCGTGGAGCGAGCATGTTGTCGGGCGGCCAGATGCAGCGCGTGGCGCTGGCGCGCAGCGTGGTCATGGAGCCATCGGTGATGCTGCTCGACGAGCCGCTGTCGAACCTCGACGCCCGGCTTCGGCACCGGCTGCGCGGCGACCTCCGTGAACTACAGACGCGGCTGGGCCTCACGTCGGTGTACGTCACCCACGACCAGGAAGAGGCGCTGGCCCTGGCGGACCGGATCGCGATGATGCAACACGGCCGCATCGTGCAGATCGGCAGGCCCAACGAGATCTACGCCAAGCCCCTGAGCGCCTCGATCGCCGATTTCCTCGGGGTGGGCAACATACTGCCCGTCCAGGCGCTGGATTCCACGGGCGTGCGCATCGCCGACAGTGCGGTCACGCTCAGTGTGGCGCCGTACGACGGCGCCGGTGAACTCAAGGCCTGCATCCGCGGTGAGGACATCGCCGTCGGCGACGACGTCGAACCGGGCATGAATGTGCTTGAAGGAAAGCTTCTTACGAAGGAGTTCCTAGGTGCCAGCGCGACCTATCGCGTTGCGATCGCCGACACCGCCGAGCTCGAGATCATCGGCGGCAAGCACCGGCAGCTGACCGCCGCGCCTGGGGACACCGTGCGCATCGGCATACCCGCCGACGCCGTGCAGGTGCTGCCCCACGAGGTGGGGCAGTCCACGGGGCAACCGCAAGCCGCGACGCCAGTTCAGGCCGCATCATGACTGCGACGATTCAGGCCCCGGTGGCACCGCCGCCGGACCCGGGCATGGCGCGCAGTGCCCCGAGGCTGCGGCGGTCGCTGTTGCCGATCGCGCTGTACGCGATCCTGGCGATACTCATCGTGCTACCGGTTGCCCTGGTTGTGTTGTCGGCCTTCACCACAACCACACCGAGGCCCGGCAACATCGACCTGTCGTCGCTGACGTTCGACAACTTCGCGGCCGTGTTCGGCCCGGGTGCACGCCAGGCCGCGCTGAATTCGCTGTTGATCGGAATCGGGGCGTCGGTGCTCGCGCTCGCGATCGGCGGGTTCCTCGCGTTCGTCTCCGCGCGCACGAATGTGCGGGGCGCGCGGTTCCTGTACTTCGTCGGTCTGGTGCCGATGTTCCTGCCCTCGTACGTCGGGGCGCTGGCCTGGTCGCTGCTCGGCGGCCCGAATGCGGGCCTGCTCAACGTCTTTGCCCGCGACCTGAGCCTTCCCGACGTCGTCAACATCTACAACATCGGCGGGCTCATCTTCGTGCTCGCCATGTACTACGCCCCCTATGCATTCCTGCTCACCCACTCGGCGTTCAGTCTGATGAACCCCGACCTCGAGGAGGCCGCACGCACGCACGGCGCCAAGCCTCTCACGGTGTTGCGCGCGGTGACGGTTCCGCTGGCGACGCCGGCCCTGCTCGGTTCGGCGATCCTCATCTTCGTCCTCACGGTCGAGAACTTCCCGGTCGCCCAGATCACCAGCGGCGGACGACTCGACACCCTGCCGACCTACATCTTCCGCCTGATGAACTCCGCCCCCGCGCGGGGCAATGAGGCTGCTGCGGTGGCGATCACACTGGTCGTCATCGTGCTCGCGGTGACCGCGCTGCAGCGGCGGGTGGTCGCCCGGCGCTCCTTCACCACGGTCGCGGGCAAGGGCATGAAGCTCGGCAAGTTCGACCTCGGGAGATTCCGCACACCCGCGCTGGCGATCGGAATCGGATACTTCACGCTCTCCACGGTGCTGCCGCTGCTCGCGCTCGCGTTCGTCGCCCTGCACGAATCGCCTTATGTGAACAGCGTGATCGGCGCATTCACGAACGGGCGTATGGGTCTGGACGCCATCACCGAGGCGGTCACGAGCGATGTCGTGATCAAGGCGACCGGCAATTCGGTGGTCGTGGCGGTCGCCGCGGCCGTTGTCGGGACTGTGCTGGCGTTCATCGTGTCGTACGTGGTGAACCGGACTACACTGCCCGGCCGCGAAGGCCTCGGCTACCTCAGCATGTTGCCCCTGGCGGTGCCCGCGATCGTCCTCGGTCTCGGCTTGCTGTGGACGTGGCTCATGCTGCCGGTGCCCGTGTACGGCACGTTGCTGGTCATGGTGATCGCGTTCGTGGCCGCGCAGATGCCACAGGGCTACCAGGGCGCGTCATCATCGATCCTGCAGATCCACCGGGATCTCGAGGACAGCGCGGTCATGCACGGCGCCAACCGGCCGCGTGCGGTGTGGCGGGTGACGGCGCCACTGTTGCGCGTACCGCTGACCTCGACATTCCTACTGCTGCTGATGCTTTCGATGCGCGAGCTCACGGTGCCGCTGTTCCTGTTCACCACCGACACCCGGCTGCTGTCGATCGTCATCTTCGACGACTTCGAGAACGGCATCATGCAGCGCAGCGCCGCCACGAGCTTGGTGTATTGCGTCGTCATCTTCGCACTCGCATACCTGGCGCGGCGGTTCGGTGCCGACACCAAGCAATCCCACTGAACCAAGTACACGAAGGAGAAGGACCATGCGCATCAAAGCGAGGCGCCTTGCGATCGCCGCGGTCGCGGCCGTCGGGCTCGTCTTGACGAGTTGCTCGAGCGATGGCGGGAACGGCTCGGCGGAGACCAACGAGAACGGCGATCTGGTGATCGAAGGCGAGGTCATCGCCACCGCCGACGTGTATCAGAAGGCGCAGGAAGAGGGCAGCCTGGTCTTCTACACCGGTGGCAGTGAGCAATCGGAGAAGCAGGCCGCGGAAGCCTTCACTGAGGCGACCGGTATCAACGTCGAAATCGTGCGGCTCGCGCCGAACCGACTCAGTGAGCGGATCCTCAGCGAGCAGGCCGCGGGCAAGCTCGGTGCCGACGTCATCCGGATCTCGGGTGAGGACCTCATCGTAGCGATCGCCGATTCCGGGGCATTCCAGCCGACACAGATCAGCCAGGGCATCGCGGATGCTCTCGACCCGGCCGCCACCTATGAGGACGGCTTGTACTTCAACAGTTACGACCGGGTCTACAGCTTCGGTTACAACAACCAGGTCGTATCCGAGCAGGACGCCCCGAAGAATTGGTCGGATCTGTTGGACCCCAAGTGGAACGGCAAGCTAGGCATCGTTCAGGTCGGCGCCGGTGGGTCGACGACCGCGCTGACCCGTTTCCAGCTCGGTGAGCTGGGTGCCGACTACCTCAAGGGCTACGCGGCTAACCATCCGCGCATCTTCGATTCATCTGCCGCACTGACCGATTCGCTGGCCCGCGGTGAGATCGCGGCGGGCCCGGTTCCGATCGCGACCGCCTACGCGTCGACCTTGGAGGGCGCGCCGATCACCATCGCGACGCCCGAAGAAGGTGCCGCGGCCTATCCGTTCTACCTGGGCCGTGCCGCCCAGAGTGAGCACCCCAATGCGGCAACGGTGTTCATCAACTGGCTGCTGTCGGCCTCCGGGCAGAAGCTGGCGGCTTCGATCGGCGACTACCCGGTGCACAAGAACATGCCGAGCCCGACGATCGGCGAGATCGAACTGCCCGCAGCCGATGCCGGGTTCCTGCATCGAGCCACGATCGACGAGTCACTGAAGAACCTCGAACCTGATGCGGGCACGTGGCGACAGATCTTCGGTTACACGGGCTGACATGAGTGTCGCAGAACAGATCCGGACACTGATCCTCAGGGGGGAGCTCGTGCCCAATCAGCGGCTGGTCGAGGCTGATCTCGCCGAGCAGTTCGGCGTATCGCGTGCAGCGGTGCGCACCGCGCTCGGCGAGCTCACCGTACAGGGGCTCGTCGAACGCGAACAGAATCGCGGTGCACGGGTGCGTGTCATCTCATTCGATGAAGCGATCGAGATCGCCGAGGTGCGTCGGGCGCTCGAAAGCCTCTGTGCAGGTAAGGCGGCGACAGCGGTCACCGATGACGAGATAGTCGAGCTCAAAGCGATCGGAGAGGCGATGGAACAGGCGGTGGCCGGCGGTGACCTCGGCGGCTACTCGGCGAAAAACCGTGAACTGCACGCCCGCATCCATCAGATCAGCGGGCAGCGTACCGCACTGTCGCTGATCGAGCGCCTGCGTGCGCAGAGTGTGCGCCAGCAGTTCGCGCTCGCGATGAAACCGGGTCGGCCCAGCGTATCGCTCGGAGAGCATCTGGCGATCATCGACGCGATCGCGCGCCGTGACCCGGCCGCGGCCGAGCGTGCGATGACCGTGCACCTCGACAGCGTCGTGGCGGCGATGCGCGAGGTGAACGGCCAGCAACCCCCGTCAGTCGCATGACCGCACACGGGGTGAAGTGCATGCTGATGCGCGGCGGAACGTCGAAGGGGACCTACTTCCTCGCCGACGACCTTCCGCGGGATCCCGGCGAACGCGATGATCTGCTGCTGCGGATCATGGGGTCACCGGACCCGCGCCAGATCGACGGTGTCGGCGGTGGGCATCCGCTGACCAGCAAGGTTGCGGTGGTCAGCCGAAATGGTGTCGGCGTGGATTACCTCTTTCTGCAGGTGAGCGTCGACCAGGCGCTGGTGTCGGACCGGCAGAACTGCGGGAACCTACTCGCCGGGGTCGGCCCGTTCGCCATCGAACGAGGACTGATCGCACCCACCGACGGCGAGACTGTGGTGCCCATCCGGATGACCAACACGGGGGGCCGCGCGATCGCCCATGTGCCGACGCCCGCAGGCGCAGTCGAGTACGCGGGTACGACAGCGATCGACGGGGTTCCGGGTACCGCCGCCGCGATCGTGCTGGACTTCGAGGACACAGCGGGCTCGAGTTGCGGTGCGCTGTTGCCGACCGGACAGGTCAGGGATGTGATAGCCGATGTCCCGGTCACATGTGTCGACAACGGGATGCCGACGGTTGTGCTGAAGGCTTCGGATCTCGGTGTGCGGGGCGACGAACCGCCGGCCGACCTCGAATCCGATCAGCGGCTGCGCGAAGTGCTGGAGCGCATTCGACTGGAAGCGGGCAAGCGGATGAACCTTGGGGATGTCACTGCGCTCACCGTCCCCAAGCTGACGATCGTGTCACCACCCCGGTTCGGGGGTGTGGTCGCGACGCGCACGTTCATTCCGCATCGCGTGCACGCCTCCATCGGCGTGCTCGGAGCAGCGAGTGTCGCGGTGGCTGCCGCGCTGCCAGGGAGCGTCGCAGCCGGGGTTGCGGAGGTTTCCGGCGGCCCACGGATGCGTATCGAGCATCCAACCGGTGCGTTGGAGGTCGAGGTCGAGCTCGACGGTGAGCGTATCCGTCGGACGGCGATTGTGCGTACAGCCCGAAAGATGTTCGACGGCACAGTGTTTCCACGATCTTGACGCCGCCGTTGTCGCATCGCCCCGGCGGCGTCGCGTTGGGGCTGTTGCTCGTGCATGCGGTCGGGGTGCAGATCGTCTCGTATGCGCTGCGTCCGGCGATCTCGTACGCGATTCTCGACCTCGGGCACGGCCCGGCCTGGCTAGGTGTCGCGACGGCTGCCTTCGCGGTTCCGCCGCTGTTGCTCGCCGTGCCGGCTGGGAGATTCGTCGACCGGGTCGGTGAACGGATGAGCATGGTGCTCGGCGCACTCGCGTTCGTCGGTGCGGCGGCTGTCTTGGTGTCCGTCGGAGCCACCCTGGGTGGGTTGCTCGCCGCGACCGTCCTGCTCGGTCTCGGCGTGCTGTTTTCCGTTGTTGCCGAACAGGCTTGGGTCATGCGCGATGCGGCCGCCGGACGTCTCGACTTCGTGTTCGGCGTATACACGTTCGCGACCTCGGGCGGGCAGATGTTGGGGCCCGCATTGCTGCTGTTGCCGTCCACGGAGGCACACTCGCCGGCATTCACCACGATCGCCTGGGCAACGCTAGGGATTGCCCTTGTGGGACTGTTGATTTCGCTGGCGATTCCGTCGACGGCCCGGTCGGACGCGACGACGGACGAGCCCACGGCCATGTGGCCGGTCGCGTCGCGTCTGCTGCGGACCAAGGGCGTGGTGCCCGCCCTGGTCACCAGCAGTCTTGTCTTGTCCTCATTGGACATCGTGCTCGCCTACCTGCCATTGCTGGCGCGGGAACGCGGCCTCAGTCCGGCCTGGCTGACGGCGCTTCTGGTGACGCGCGGTATCGCGACGATGGCTTCGCGCCTGACCCTTGGGCGGATGACGACGGCGTTCGGGCGGCGTCGGGTGCTCGTGGTCGCGGGCGCCGTCGCGGCCGTGTCGCTGATCGCGCTGGTGCTGCCGGTGCCTGCCGTGGTGCTCGTGGGCTGTATGGCGTTCTACGGCCTGGCGGCCGGGACTGTTCAACCGCTCACGATGTCGTGGATGACGCTCGTGACGCCGCGGCCCGATCGTGGCGTCGCGGCATCGCTGCGTCTGGTGGGAAACCGCGCCGGGCAAACGGGGATACCACTTGCCGTGGCCGGGATCTCGGCGCTGGGGGGTGCATCGGTGGTGTTCGCGGCCACGGGAGCCACACTGTTGGTGTCGGCGCGGCTGTCGCGGTGGGCGCCGGACGGCGACGATCCGGGAGGTCCCGCCAGGTAGGCGCGGCGTCCCGGGGTGCCGCTGACGGTAGAATCTCGGCGACGATCTTGGCGACGATCTGGGGTGGGGATGCTGGTTGACGGGCGGGGACGCGGCAGCGAGTCGGCCGATGTAGCCGGCCGGATCCGCGCGGCCATCCTCGACGGGGAGTTCGCGCCCAATCAGCGACTCGTCGAGGCCGATCTGTGCGAGCAGTTCGCCGTAAGCCGCAGCGCCGTGCGCGGCGCGCTGCAAGAACTCGCCACGCAGGGCCTGATCGAGCGAATCCAGAACCGCGGAGCACGGGTGCGGTCGGTCTCGCTGGAAGAAGCCGTCGAGATCACCGAGGTCCGGATGGTGGTGGAGGGCCTGTGTGCGGCCAAGGCGGCCCAGCACATCACCGATGAGCAGATCGCCGAACTGGCCGAGCTGCGCGCCGAGCTCACCGCCTCGGTCGAGTCGGGAGACGTCATGGGGTACTCGAAGCTGAATCAATTGCTGCACAAGCGTGTTCGCGAGATCGGAGCCCAGCACACCGCGGCCGACATCCTGGAACGCCTGCGTGGTCAGCTCGTACGCCACCAGTTCCGGTTGGCCATGCACCCGGGCCGGATCACCGTGTCACTGGCCGAGCACATCGCGATCATCGACACGGTGTGCGCCAAAGATCCCGAGCGGGCCGAGACCGCGATGCGTGATCACCTCAAGAGCGTGATCGTAGCGTTGAAGGACGTCGCCGCGGCCCAGCAGGGAAGCTGAGCGTCAGGCCGTGCTGCTGACCGACCGTTCGACCGCGCCGACGGTGCCGTGGCTGGTCGCGGTGAGACGCACGCGGTCGGCGCGGAAGAGATCGTAGGCGTATTCGAACGGCCTGCCCGAGTCGTCGCGGGTCACCCGTGTGATGGCCAACAGCGGTTTGCGGTGCGCGATGTCCAGCCACTGGGCCTCGCGGGGGCTGGCGCTCACCACCTCGATCGTCTCGGTCGTGGTGGCGGGCACCAGCCCGTAACGCACTTGCAGCAGCTCGTAGAGCGAGCCGCCGAGCGGTTGTTCGAGCAGATCGTTCATACGCTCGGCGACGAAGCACGCGAGATCCACCGACAGGGGCACACCGTCGGCGAACCGTAAGCGCCGGATGGTGAAGATGTCTGCGCCGTCCGGTACTTCGAGTGCCTCGGCCTCGATGGTGGTCGCCGGCCTGCGGTCTGTGCCCAGCACGCGGCTGGTACTGGTGTGCCCGCCGCTGTGCAGGCGGGCGGGCAGACCGGCCAACTCGGCCGCGTTGCGCTGCACGACGTCGGCGCGGACGAACGTGCCCCCGTTGCGGCCGGTGCGACGCTCCAGCACACCGGCCTGGCTCAACGGCAGCAGGGCGCTGCGCAACGTCGACCGCGACACCGCGAAGGTGTCCGCCATCTCGCGTTCGGTGCCCAGCCGCGAACCCGGGCGCAGCATGCCCTGGGCCAGCATGGACAGAATTCGGCGGCGTACGTCTTCGGCCACCGGACCGCCGGACGTCTCCTCCATGGCCGGTGCTACGTCGCGATCGCGTCCAGGGACTCGGGCAGCACCTGTCCACCGTCGACGGCGATGGCCTGGCCGGTGATGTAACCGGCCTCCTTGGTGGCCAGGAAGGCTGCGAGGTGGCCGATGTCCTCCGGGGTGCCCAGCGCGCCTGCCGGGATGGAGCGTGCCATGCTGGCGATGTACTCCTCGCCGTTGTCGAGCAGTCCCTCGGTCATGATGTTGCCGGGCAGGACGGCGTTGACAGTGATCTTGTGGGGCGCCAATTCGATTGCTGCCGTGCGCATGAAGCCCAGCTGCGCGGCCTTGGTGGCACCGTAGTGTGACCAGCCCGGGTAGCCGGTGATGGGGCCGGTGATCGACGACGTCAGCACCACGCGGCCGCTGCCCGATGCGATGAGCGCATCCAGACAGGCCTGGACCGCGTAGAACGTGCCGTTGACATTCACGGCGAAGATCCCGGTGAGCTGCTCGGGCGTCATGGTCGCCAACGGCGCGTCGGGAAAGACCCCGGCGTTGGCGCACACCACGTCGATGCCGCCGAACGCCTCGACCGTACGTGATGCGAGGGCTTCGCACTGGTCGCGGTCGCTGACGTCGGTCTGCACACCGATGACCTTGCCGGAACCCAACTGCTCGAGATCGGCCACACACGTGTCGATGTCGGCGGTGGAGCGTCCGGCCACCGCCACGTTGGCGCCCGCCCGAGCGAAGACCGTGGCGATACCGCGGCCGATGCCTTTGGTTCCGCCGGTGACCACCACAGAGCGGCCCTGCAGGTCGAACATGTTTCTCCTTGTCATGCTGTCGGGGTGAGGGGTGAAGCGAAGATGGCCTCTTGTAGCCAACTTTGGTCGTCGAGGTAGCGCTGCGCGAGACGTGCGGTGCCGCGCGCGTAGTCGGCGCCGACGGAGATCGCGGCGTCGGCATCGGCGTGTGAGGCGATCCACGCCGTCAACTGCACGCGGCGCAGCAGGACGAACGTCGGGATCAACGCCAGGTGCTCGTCGGGGAGGGCGCGCACCGCCCGGTATCCGCGCAGCCACTCGGCGATGATGCCGCCGGCCTCCGGGGATTCCTCCAGCCACGACACCACGGCGGCGAGATCGGCCAGGTGCCAGCCCCAGCCGCAGTCATCGAAGTCGATCACGGTGATACCGGTGCCCGGCGACGCGGGATCGACCATGAGGTTCGACAGCCGCAGGTCAGCGTGGATGAGCCCGTAGCGGTCCGGCGACGCGCCGAATTCGGTGATACGTCTGGTGATCTCGGCGACGGCGCGGCTGATCGAGGCCTTGTCGTCCTCGGTGAGTGCGGGTGCGTCACGCCAGTTTCCCCAGCGTGCCTCGGGGCCCAGGATCGCGTCGAGATCCCAGCTGAACCGCGTGAACGATGCCGGCGCCGTCCAGCTCTGGGCGTGGTCGTGCATGATCGCCGTCAGCTCACCGAGTTCGGCGAAACCCACGACATCCGGGGCCTCCTCGGCCGTGCACCCGGACACGAAGCTCACGGCGTCGACGTACAGCGTGCGGTCGCCAACGGTGGCCGCGACCACCTGGTCACCGTCACTGGCCGGTACGAGTTCCGGTGTCCTGACGTTGGTTTCGCGTCGTAATGCGGCCATCCACGACAGCTCCGAGGCGATACCCGCCACGGAGTGGTAGTCCGGGCGGTGGACGCGCAGCACGATCGGTTCAGCGTCACCGTCCGGATCGCCGGCCAGATACGTCGCGTTCTCCGACAGGCTGAGCAGACGCAACGGAGTGTCGAGGTCGCGCCGATAGGCGCCGAGGGCGGCGCGCGCGAACAGTTCATGGTCAGCAGGAAGTCCCGGCATGCGAAGAGTGTGGACCAAAAGGGCGAGCAGAGCAGACCAAATCGAGAATTTTTACGTTGTCGTTGCATGGCTCTCAGCTTCGAAACATGACCGCAACAAAGCCCGTTGGCACAGGTTATTCCAAGTTGACCAACGGATCTGGGCGCGGTAACAATTGCCCCGTCGCACCACAGAGTCGTCGTCGACATCCCCAGACCAGACCAAATATTGGTCCGGCAATTTCCCTGCTTTCCAGGGACGGATTAGGACCCCCAATGAGTGAGATCATCGACCCCTCGGCGCCTGGAAAGGCGTCGACGTCTTCAGAAGCCATCCAGCGCCTCAAGCCCAACGCGGTGGGCCTGGTCGGCGTCATGTTCATGGCGGTCGCAACCGCCGCACCCATCACGGCCATGGTCGGCAACGTCCCGATCGCGGTGGGCTTCGGCAACGGTGCGTACGCGCCCGCCGGGTACTTCGTCGCCACGATCGTCCTGACGTTGTTCGCCATCGGCTATGCCGCGATGAGCAAGCACATCACCGCGACCGGCGCGTTCTACGGCTACATCAGCCACGGGCTGGGCCGCGTTGTCGGCCTGGGTGCGGGATTCCTGACGGCGTTGGCCTACATGGTCTTCGAAGCCTCGTTGATCGGTATCTTCGCGTTCTTCGGCAACGATCTGTTCAAGTCCTTTTTCGACGTCGACGTGCCGTGGATCGTGTTCGCCGTCGTCATGCTCGCGGTCAACGCGGTGCTGACCTACTTCGACATCAACCTTGCCGCGAAGGTGCTCGGGGTGTTCCTCGTCACCGAGATCGTGATGCTCGCGTTGATGGCGCTGTCGGTGGTGTTCACCGGTGGCGGCCCGCAGGGCTGGTCGCTCGGATCGCTCAACCCGCTCAACGGTTTTCAGAGTCTCTCCGGTGAGGTGGCGGGCACTGACGGAAGCATGATCGCCGTCGCCGGCTCCGCGGGCGTCGGCCTGTTCTTCGCGTTCTGGTCGTGGGTCGGGTTCGAATCGAGCGCCATGTACGGCGAGGAGTCGCGCAACCCCAAGAAGATCATCCCGATCGCGGTGGTCAGCTCGGTGATCGGCATCGGCGCCTTCTATGTGATCGTGTCATGGCTGGCCATCGTCGGCACCGGTCCGCAGAATGCCATTGCGCTGGCACAGGATTCGGAGACCGCGGGCAACATCTTCTTCAACCCGGTGCACGAGCACCTCGGGGTGTGGGCCGTCGACCTGTTCAAGATCCTGCTGATGACGGGGTCGTTCGCGTGCGGTATGGCGTTCCACAACTGCGCCGCGCGGTACCTGTACGCGATCGGCCGCGAGAACGTCGTCCCCGGTATGCGCAGGACCATCGGCGCCACGCACCCGGTGCACGGCTCGCCGCACATCGCCGGGTTCGTCCAGACCGGCTTCGCGACCCTGGTGGTGCTGTTCTTCGACCTCACCGGACGAGATCCGTACACCGAGCTGTACGGCCTGATGGCGCTGCTGGGTACCACCGCGATCATGATCGTGCAGGCACTGGCGGCGTTCTCGGTGATCTCCTACTTCCACGTGCACAAGCGGCACCCCGAGACCGCACACTGGTTCAAGACGTTTCTCGCCCCACTGCTGGGCGGCGTCGGCATGCTCTACGTCATCTACCTGCTGGCCAAGAACGCGTCGTTCGCGGCCGGTGACGCGGCCACCGACTGGATCTTCGGTGCGATCCCGTATGTTGTTGGCATCGTCGGTATCGGCGGAGTACTGCTTGCGCTGTTCTTGAAGGCCAAGGACCCCAACCGCTATGCCGATCTCGGCCGCACCGTGTTGGAAGAATCACACGAGCGCTGATCGAGAGGTTGCGGGCCGAGACCGAGACAACTGACATGGGTACGAAAGGGGTTGGGAACATGAGGTTTTCCAACATCATGGATTCCAACAGCTATACGGGCGATCAGGCGATCGATCCGGGTACCGAACGGTTGATCTCGGCCCGCACCCGCTTGCTCGGGCCGGCGTACCGGTTGTTCTACGAACGGCCGGTGCACCTGGTCCGCGGCCGGGGCAGCCACATGTTCGACGCCGACGGCGTGCGTTACCTCGACGCCTACAACAACGTCGTCAGCGTGGGGCACTGCCATCCCCACGTCGTCGCAGAGGTGACCCGCCAGCTCGAGACACTCAACACCCACACCCGGTACCTGCACGACGGCATCGTCGCGTACTCGCAGCGGCTGCTCGCCGGCATGCCCGATGAGGTTGACCAGGTGATGTATGCCTGCACCGGGTCCGAGGCCAACGACCTCGCGCTGCGCGTCGCGCAGATGTACACCGGCGCGCGCGGCGTCGTGGTCACGCGCGACGCCTACCACGGCAATACCGAAGCCGTGACGGCGATTTCGCCGTCGATAGGCGGAGAGACCGTGGTCGGCGCACATGTGCGCACCGTCGCTGCGCCCGACAGTTACCGTGGCGGCGGAAACGTCGCGGCACGGTTCCGCGCCGACGTCGAGGCCGCGATCGCCGACCTGCAGAGCTCCGGATACGGCCTCAGCTGCCTGATCGTCGACACCTTCTTCTCGTCGGACGGCATCTATCCGGACAGCTCGGTGCTGGCACCGGCGGTGGAGACCGCGCGCGCCGCGGGAGGGGTGTTCATCGCCGACGAGGTGCAGCCCGGTTTCGGCCGCACCGGCGATCACATGTGGGGTTTCGCGCGGCACGGGGTGGTCCCGGACCTGGTGACCATGGGCAAGCCCATGGCCAACGGGCTGCCCGTTGCCGCGATGGCGGCACGCAGCGCGGTGCTCGAACCGTTCGCGCGCGGCGTGCCCTACTTCAACACCTTCGGCGGCAACCCCGTGTCGATGGCCGCCGCCGGCGCGGTCCTCGACGTCATCGAGAACGAGCACCTCGTGGCCAATGCCGCCACCGTCGGCGCCGCGCTGCGGGACGAACTCGCCCGCATCTCCGCCGACCACCCGCACATCGGTGACGTCCGCGGCGCCGGGCTGTACCTCGGCGTCGAGGTGGTCGACGACCGTGACACCGCGACGCCGGACCGCATGCGCGCCCACGATCTGGTCAACGAGATGCGTGATCGGCACGTGCTGATCTCGGTGTGCGGCACCTACGGCAACGTCCTCAAGATCAGACCGCCGCTGGTGTTCTCGATGGCCGACGTCGACTGGTTCTGTACGGAATTCTCGGGGGCGCTGGCACGTCTTCGCTGAACAAGTGGGATGCTGTAGGTCGTGCCCGAGGGAGAAGCAGCGACCGCGATCTACATCGCCTCACCCGAGGGCGACACCGGCAAGTCGACGATCGCGCTGGGCATTCTGCACCGACTGGCCGCGACCGTACCGAGGGTCGGGGTGTTCCGGCCCATCACGCGCCTGGGTGAGGACCGCGACTACATCCTGGAGTTACTGCTCGCCGGGACTACTGCCGGACTTCCCTACGAAGATTGCGTCGGCGTCGGCTACCAGCAGGTCCACGAGGATCCCGACGCTGCCATCGCCGAGATCGTCGACCGGTACCACCGCGTCGCCGATCAATGCGACGCGGTGCTGATCGTCGGCAGCGACTACACCGACATCGCCACCCCCAGCGAGCTGAGCATGAACGCGCGCATCGCGGTCAACCTCGGCGCGCCCGTCGTCCTCGCCGTCAAGGCCGCCGACCGCACCCCGGACGAGGTGGTGCACGTCGTCGAGGTGTGCCTCGCCGAACTCGCGGGCCAGCACGCGCACACCGCCGCCGTGGTCGCCAACCGCTGCGATCCGGCACAGTTGACGGCCGTGTCCGAGGCGCTGCGCCCGCTCGGACCGCCGGCCTACGTGCTGCCCGAGGAGCCGCTGTTGGTGGCGCCGTCGGTTGCTGAGCTGCAGAAAGCCGTCGACGGCACGGTCGTGGCGGGCGATCCCGCGCTGCTCTCGCGCGAGGCGCTCGGCGTGCTGGTGGCCGGCATGACCGCCGAACACGTGCTGGAACGCCTCACCGAAGGCGTCGCCGTCGTCACCCCCGGTGACCGCTCCGACGTGGTGCTCGCGGTGGTCAGCGCCCACGCCGCCGAGGGCTTCCCGTCGCTGTCGACGATCATCCTCAACGGCGGCCTCGACCTGCACCCGGCGATCGCCAAGCTGGTGGACGGGCTGGGCCTCAAGCTGCCGATCATCGCGACGCCGTACGGCACGTTCGAGACCGCGAGCCGTGTCGCATCCGCGCGCGGCCGGGTGACCTCGACGTCGCAGCGCAAGATCGACACCGCGCTGCAGATCATGGAACGTCACGTCGACATCGACGACCTGCTGGCACGGCTGCGGCTGCCGATCCCCGAGGTCACGACGCCGCAGATGTTCACCTACCAGCTGCTGGACCGGGCCCGCGCCGACCGCAAGCGCATCGTGCTGCCCGAAGGCGACGACGACCGCATCCTCAAGGCCGCAGGCCGGCTGCTGCGACGCGGCGTCGCCGACCTGACCATCCTCGGCGACGAGAGCCAGATCCGCTCGCGCGGTGCGGAACTCGGTGTCGACCTGACGAACGCCACCGTGCTCAATCCACGCACCAGCGACCTGTGCGACCAGTTCGCGCAGCAGTACGCCGAACTGCGCAAGCACAAGGGCATCACCGTCGACCAGGCCCGCGAGATCATCAACGACGTGTCCTACTTCGGCACCATGCTGGTGCACAACGACATGGTCGACGGCATGGTCTCCGGCGCCGCCCACACCACCGCCCACACCGTGCGGCCCGCGTTCGAGATCATCAAGACCCTGCCGGATGTGTCCACCGTGTCCAGCATCTTCCTGATGTGCCTGCAGGATCGCGTACTCGCCTACGGCGACTGCGCGATCGTGCCCGACCCGACGGCTGAGGAGCTGGCCGACATCGCGATCTCGTCGGCGCGCACCGCAGCACAGTTCGGCATCGAACCCCGCGTGGCGATGCTGTCCTATTCGACCGGCACCTCAGGCACCGGGGCCGACGTCGACAAGGTCAGGGCGGCAACAGAACTGGTGCGTGAGAGGGACAAGACGTTGCTCGTGGAAGGGCCCATCCAGTACGACGCGGCGGTCGAACCGTCGGTGGCCAAGACCAAGATGCCCGATTCGGAGGTGGCGGGGCGCGCGACCGTGCTGATCTTCCCTGACCTCAACACCGGCAACAACACGTACAAGGCCGTGCAACGCAGCGCGGGTGCCATCGCGATCGGCCCTGTGCTGCAAGGGCTCAACAAGCCCGTCAACGACCTGTCCCGAGGCGCGCTGGTGGAGGACATCGTCAACACCGTCGCGATCACCGCGATCCAGGCGCAGGGCCGGTCGTGACTGTACTCGTGGTCAACTCCGGGTCATCCTCCCTGAAATACGCAGTGGTGAAACCGGCGAGCGGCGAATTCCTGGCCGAGGGCATCATCGAGGAGATCGGGTCGGACGCGATGCCCGACCACGACGCGGCACTGCGCGCCGCGTTCGACGATCTCGCCGCGAACGGCCTACGTCTGGAGAATCTCGGCCTGGTGGCCGTCGGCCATCGGATGGTTCACGGCGGCAAGACGTTCTACGAGCCGTCGGTGATCGACGACGAGCTGATGGACAAGGTGCGTGAGCTGTCGCCACTGGCGCCGCTGCACAATCCGCCCGCCATCAAGGGCATCGAGGTCGCGCGAAAGCTGCTGCCGGATCTGCCGCACATCGCGGTGTTCGACACCGCGTTCTTCCACGACCTGCCCGCGCCGGCCTCCACCTACGCCATCGACCACGAACTCGCCGAGCAGTGGCACATCAAGCGGTACGGGTTCCACGGCACGTCCCACGAATACGTCAGCCAGCAGGCCGCCATCTTCCTCGACCGCCCCCTGGAATCGCTCAATCAGATTGTGCTGCACCTGGGTAACGGTGCGTCCGCCACCGCGGTCGCCGGCGGCAAGGCCGTCGACACGTCGATGGGCCTGACGCCGATGGAGGGCCTGGTGATGGGCACCCGCAGCGGCGACATCGATCCCGGCGTCATCATGTACCTGTGGCGCACCGCGGGCATGAGCGTTGAGGACATCGAGTCGATGCTCAACCGCCGCTCCGGTGTGCGTGGCCTCGGTGGTGCCAGCGATTTCCGCAAGCTCCGCGAGCTCATCGAATCCGGTGACGAGCACGCGAAACTGGCGTACGACGTCTACATTCACCGGCTCCGCAAATACGTCGGCGCGTACATGGCTGTGCTGGGCGCCACCGACGTCATCAGCTTCACGGCCGGGGTGGGCGAGAACGTCCCGATGGTGCGCCGCGATGCACTGGCCGGCCTGAGCGGTTTGGGCATCGAGATCGACGACGCGCTGAACTCTGCGAAAACCGATGAGCCCCGTTGCATCTCGACAGCGGGCTCGGCGATCACGGTACTTGTCGTGCCGACCAACGAAGAGCTTGCGATCGCGCGTGCCTGCGTGAACGTGGTATAGCTGCGGGGATCGTCGCACCGGACCACGGTGTGCGGATCGCGCGCGTCACGCCCGAGGCCCGAAGGTGCAGACCGCGTCGAGCACGAGATCAGGTCGCGCCCACAGCAGCGAGCCGCCGACACCGTCCACGCCGACGCACGTTGCGCCCAGCCTGCGTGCCAACGTGACGCCGCGATCCGGGGAGTGTGCGTCGTCGTCGCGGCCCATCAGCAAGGTGACGGGCACCGTCGCCGTGAACAGTTCGTCCGGCCAGGCGGTCATTACAAGCACCGTATCGCGGGCGTAGCCGTCTGCGCCGAAACGTAATCCATCAGACAGGGCGGCCGCATAGCGAGCCCGAAACGCGGGATCGCCGTAGACCTGCGCGTCACTGGGCGGGTAACGGCGCAGCACCATGTCGAGCAGCTCATCCGGGGTGGTACTCGACAATGCGGCCAGTATCCGGTCGGGGTCGGCGGCAACGTCGTCGATCATGGCCCGATAGTCCGCCGGCAGCAGCGCACGAATGGGCGGATGGGCCATATCGTCGATCGGGGAGGCGAGAACGAGGCCGGTCACCGCGCCGGTCGCCGCAACCGCGAGACCGAATGGCGCCCCCTGCGAGTTGGCCACCACCGGAACCGGATGACCGACCAACTCGTCGATGAGCCGCACCACGTCGGCCGCCGTGCTGGTGAAGGACTTGTCCGAGTCCGGATCGGACAATCCCAGACCGGGCCGGTCCACGGAGATCAGCCGAATGTGGCGGTCTTGCAGCCGCTCCTCGCCAAAAGCCATCAACCGCCCGCAACCCGCGCCGGGAAGGAACACCACCGGAGTGCCGTCGGGTGGACCGTACGCGGCGTATCCCAGTGCCCGCCCGTCGGTGAGCGACACTCGACCCGTTCGGGGTCGGGCGGCGGAAACCCGTCGCAGGTGCAGAACCGGGAACGGACGCCCCGAGGAGTCCGACTCCGAACGGCCGATCTGAACGAACCCTTTGGCCGCGTAAAACGTCCGGCCACTGGGGTTCTGTTCGTTGACGTCGACACGCAGCTCGTCGTGATCTACGGCGACGGAATCCAAGAGTCGGCTGCCGACACCCTTCCCATGGAATCGGGGGTCGACGAAGAGCATCTCGATGTACTCGCCGGATTGAACGATGAATCCGACCGGGTGTCCGAAAACGTCGAAAGCCGCCCGGACGTCGCTTGCGGTGGCCAGATGTCGGGCAACGACCCCACCGAAGAAGTCGATGTCCTCGGCGGTCAAGAAATCGTGCGTCGCCTCGACAGCCTGACGCCATATCGAAGGCAGTGCCTCTCGTTCACCCGGCGGCACCGGACCCACGCGAAATTCCATGCGAGAGAGCCCCTTTACCGGGCGAGATCGGCTTGCGATGCGGCCGGCGGGATGTCTTCGAGGCGGTAATACACCGGTAGTCCACGCGCGCGGGCGATGGCGACGTCGTTGTCGGCGCCTGCCGAGTCGCCGGGGAGTCGCAGTACCGCGTCGCAGCGCTGCAACAGCAGGCGAGCGGTGTCGTAGAGAACGTCCACGCCTGCTGTCTCGTCCGGTTCGATGCCACGCGCGATGGGCAGTGCCACCCATTCGCCGATCATGGGGATGTGCCCGAGACGGTAGATGGGTGCCGCCGCGTCTTCGAGACGGCGGAGATTGGCGGCGATGGCCCCGGCGTCGCCGTTCGTTCCGGTTCGATAGGGGCCGGCAATGAGAATGATGAGTGGCTTGTGCATATGCGGCACGCTAGCATGAAGTCGGCACAATCGTGCAACACTCGGAAGGAACGTGCAGTGCTTGCAGCGCAACGGAAGGAACATCTACTCCGGATCCTGGAACGGGACGGACGGGTGCTGGCGAAACCGGCCGCGGCGGAACTGGGGGTCAGCGAAGACTCGATCCGGCGCGATTTGCGAGAACTGGCCGCCGACGGGGCGTGCGTCCGGGTCTACGGCGGTGCGCTGCCCGTGCCGCCGGCCGATCGCCCCGTCGTGGAGCGACGTGAGCTGGCGACCGCGAGTAAAGAACGCGTGGCACGCGAAGCCGCGCGACGAATCCGGCCGTCGTCGACGGTTGTGCTGGACGCCGGTACCACCACACTGGCGATGGCCGCGATGCTCCCGCGCTCGCTGACGGTCTTCACGCCCAGCCCCGAGGTCGCTATTGCCGTCGCGCAACATTCCGACGCCCGGATCGTGATGATCGGCGGTGAGCTGATGCGTCACTCGATGGTTGCCGGAGGCGCGCTGGCGTTGGAGGCGGCTGCACATGTCGGTGCGGACACGATGTTCATGGGTGCGACCGGCGTGCATCCCGAGCACGGCCTCACCACTGGTGAATTGGATGACGCCGTCACCAAACGCGCTCTGGCGCAGCGCTGTACGGATGTCTACGTGTTGGCCAGTGCCGAGAAGATCGGCGCGGTGTCCCGCTTTCCGATCATCGGGCTCGCCGAGGTGGCCGAGATCATCGTCGATCCACAGGACCGCAACCCGATGGTTGAGATTCTCCAAACGATGACCGGTGGCTGACGATCCGGCATCACCGCCCCGCAGAACTCAGAACGTGCTCATCGGCCGCACGCTGTTGGCCAGGTCGACCAGCGCGTAGCGGTGCGACTGCGTGGGAGCGATGCGGGCCAGTGCGCGCAGCGATGCCTCGACGCCGAGCTTGAGACCGTGCTCGGTGAACGGGAATCCCAGAATGTGGTTGCTGCTCGCGGTGTTGTCGGCGAGCCAGTCGAGTGCGGTTCCCAGCACCAGGGCGCGGATCTGCAACACGCGAGGTTCGGAGTCGGGCAGGGCCTCGACGCGGCGTGCGGCGTCGCGGATGTGTTGTTCGGTGATCTCACTGGTGGACCGTCCGGACAGCAGCGTCACCGCGCTGGTGAGCCGGGCGGTGGTGAAATGTCGTGAGGTGGGCGGAACCTCGTCGAGGGTCTGCACCGCTTTGTCGCGCTCACCGACCACGGACTGCGCCCGCGCCAACCCGAAGCCGGCGGAGATCACCCCGTTGTCGGTGCTCCACACGGTTTTATAGAACTTCAGCTCGTCGGCGGTGCCTGCCAGCTCGGCCGTCGCGGCGAGCGCCAGCTTGGGCGCCAGCTCACCGGGAAGGGTATCCAGCACTTCGGTGAAATGCTTTGTCGCCGAATCGTAGTCAGCCGAAAGCACCTCGGAGACGGCCTTGAACCACACCAGCCGCCAGCGCCAGCCGACGCGCGCGGCGAGGTCTTCGAGCTTGCGGGTGGCCTTGGCGACATCCCCGAGGTCGAGCAGCGCCCGGACCTCCATGAGCGGCAACTCGACGGATTCGTTGAGGTCGATCCCCTCGGTGTCGAGCGCGCCGTGGCGCGCCGCCCGCAGCTGGTCCAGGGTGTGTACGGGCTCGCTGAGCACACTGGCCACGAGCATCGGTGCCCCGACGTCGGTCCGGTCGACCAACGGCACCGGCAGCGCCCGTACGATCTCCTGCGCGGTCAGCTTCTCCGAGTGCACCTGCCCGTCAACGTAAACGTCGGTGTGCGCCACCAGCAGGTCCACTCCGAACGTCGAGCGTGATGGGCTGAACACCGTCGACAGGCCGGGCCGCGGAACCCCGGTGTCGGTCGCGACCACCTCGCGCAGCACACCGAGAAGCTGCGACGACATCTCCTCTGCGCTCGCGAAGCGTCGCCGCGGATCGGGATCGATCGCGCGCCGCAGCAGCCTGTGGAACGAGTCGTAGGTCTCCAGCACCGGATCGTCGGACGGCAGGCCGTCGACGTAGCGTCCGCGCCGAGTCCGCAGTGACAGCGTCAACGCGGCCAGTGTGCGGCCCACCGTGTAGATGTCGGTGGCCACCGTCGGGCCGGTCCGCACGATCTCAGGCGCCTGGTAACCCGGTGTGCCGTAGAGGTATCCGTAGGAGTTCAGGCGCGACACCGCACCGAGGTCGATCAGCTTGAGCTGTTCCTCGGTGATCATGATGTTCTCGGGCTTGAGGTCGTTGTAGGCCAGGCCGATCGAATGCAGATAGCCCAGCGCAGGCAGGATCTCGAGCATGTAGCCGATCGCCTCGGCCACCGGGAGCTTGGCGCCCCTGGCTTGTTTGAGCGACGTGCCGCCGACGTACTCCATCACGATGTAGCCGACGGGGTTGCCGTGCTTGTCCTCGTGCTCGACGAAGTTGTAGATCTTGACGATTCCCGGGTGCGTCACCTCGGCGAGGAACTGCCGTTCGGCCATGGCGATGGCCTGCGCCTCGGCGTCACCGGAATGCACCAGACCCTTGAGCACCACCGGGCGGTCGTTGACGTTCTTGTCGAACGCCAGGTACACCCAGCCCAGGCCGCCGTGCGCGATGCAACCCTTGATCTCGTACTGGTCGGCCACGATGTCGCCCGGGGACAGTTGCGGCAGGAACGAATACGGGCTGCCGCAGTGCGGGCACCAGCCCTCGGACAGGGCGCGGCCGTCCGGCGTCGACCGTCCGACGGGCTTGCCGCAGTTCCAGCAGAACCGTTTCGACTCGGCCACAACCGGATTGGTCATCAACGCGGTGAGCGGGTCGCGTTCGGGGACGCGCGGGATCTCCACCAGCCCGCCACCGAGGCGCCGCATCGGGGACAACGCGCGCGTGGCCATGGTGACCTGGTCGTAGGCCTCGGTGACCACCGTGCCGCGCGATGTGCCGTCGGTGTCGTCGAACTCGGGCCGGTACACGGCCTGCGTCGCCATGGGCCGCATGGTCGACGCCGAGTCCATGTCGAGGTCTTCCAGGCTCGCCGGTTGTGTGCCCGGCCCGCTGTCGACGTAGGCGTCGTCGGCGTCTGGGAGATCAGGGTTCTCGGGTGAAGTCATCAGTCGACGTACCTCGCCACGGGAGGTGCCGGCGCCGGGCCCAGCACCGTCAACCACTTGCGGTAGAGGGTGTACCACGTGCCGTCACGGCGGATGCGCTCCAACGTCCCGTTCACCACGCGCACCAGGCCGGTGTTCTCCAGGTTCACCCCGATGCCGTAGGGCTCCTGGCTCAGGCTGGGCCCGACGATGTGCAGGTACGGGTCCTGGGCCACCAGGCCGGCGAGGATCGAGTCGTCGGTGCTGACCGCATCGGCCTGCCGCTGCTGCAGCGCCACAAGGCAATCGGCCCACGTCACCACCGACACGATGATGGGCGAGGGGCTGATCTGCTGGATCCGCTGCAGCGAGGTGGTGCCGTCGACGACGCACACGCGCCGGCCCGAGAGATCCGAGGCCTGCGAGATGTTCGAGTCACGCGAGGCCAGGATCCGCTGGTTGGCCATCAGGTACACCGTGGAGAAGTTCACCAGCTTCTTGCGCTCGCATGTGATGGTCATGGTCTTGACGACGATGTCCACCTGGTTGTTGCGCAGCGCGGTGATCCGGTCGGCCGACGACAGGATACGGTACTCGACCTTCGACGGCGTGCCGAAGATGTCCCTCGACACCTCGCCGGCGATGTCGACGTCGAACCCGGTGATCTGCCCGGTGATCGGATCGCGGAACGAGAACAGGTTGCTGCCGATGTCCAGGCCGACGATCAGCCGGCCCCGCGCGCGGATGTTGGCGACGGCCGCCTCGGCCTCTTCCTTGTTGCTGAACGGGCGCAGGCTCGCGGTGCGGTTGCAGTCGTCGTTGTCGATCTCCGGCAGCCGCACGGGCTGCGGCGGGATTTCTTCCATGCCAGCGGGCGTCGGTGGTGCGAGCGTCAACGACGGCAGGTTCAGCGCCGGCGCGGCCTGACTGCACCCGACCAGGCTCATCGCGGTCAGGGTGCTCACGAGCAGCATCAGAAGGCGCTTCAGTGCTGGTCTTTTCTTCGCGCAAGCGCTCATCAGTGCTTGTCTCTTCTTCGCGCAAGCGCTCATCATCGGTACTCACTCAGTCGTGGCCAGATCCCCAACGCCACCGCGACGGCCGCGGCCACGCTGAGCAGCGCGGCGCCCACGGTCGCGCCGGACAGCACGCGGCGGGCGTTGGCGATGTCGGTGCGCAATTGGTTACGGCTGTGCTCGATCGCCTTGGACAACGCCTGGTCGAGCTTGTCGAACGCGGGCGTGGAGTCGTCCTCGCCGGTGCCCAGCGCCACCTGCGTGGCGGCCTGGTAGTTGCCGACGGCGATGTAGGCGTTGATGCGGTCGTCGGCCGCGCGCCAGCGGGTCAGCAGTTGCTCCGCACCCGCCAGATCGCTCTTGTCGATGCCGATGTCGCGGGCCAGGTAGTCCGAAAGCTGCTGCTGCATCACGTCGATGCGCTGATAGTAGGACTGCTTGCGCACGTTTTCGTCACCCCGGCGGATCAGCGCCAGCGTTTCGTCGGCGCGGGCCTGCTGCGCGGTGATGGCGAGTGTGGTGATGGTCTTCAGCGATTCGGCGGCGGTCTCTTTGGCGCTGCGACTGTCCGACGTCGAGATCACCAGCGCGGTCGACACCCAGATGAGCATGATCAGCACGGCCAGGCCGCCCGCGACGAAGCCGATGTTGACCCGGCGCCTCGTGCGCCGCGCCAGCCACCGGTTGGCGAAGGCGCCGAACAACAGCGTCGCGAGCACCACCAGGATCACGGGCAGCGGGATCTGGGTGGACGCCGTGGTCTCGGCGTCCACGCGCGCCGAGGTCTCCTCGTAGAGGCGCTGCGCGTCGGGCAGGATCTGCGTCTGCATCATCGACGACGCCTCGGACAGGTACGACGAGCCGACGGGGTTGCCCGCGCGGTTATTGGTGCGCGCGGTTTCGATGAGGCCGGTGTAGACGGCCAGCCGCGCGTTGATCCGGCCCAGCAACTGGATCAGCGCCTCGTCGGTGAGCCCGCTGGAGGCGCGGGTGACGGCGACGGACGCGTCGACGATGGCCTGCTCGTAGCGCTGGCGCACGTCACGCGGTTCGGCGCCCGCGATGAACGCCGTCGCCGCGGCCGCGTCGGCCACCGACAGCGTCGTGTACAGCCGGCCCGCCGCGAACGACAGGGGTTCGGTGTGGTCGAGCACCGTCGTCAGGGCCTGCTGACGGTCGTTGACCGTCGTCGACGTCGCGAACGCGCTCGCGATGACCAGGGCGGACAGCACCAGGCCGATGGTGAGGATGCGGCCGGGAGTGGTCCACAGGAACCACCAACGCGGGTGGGCAGGTGTGGTCGGCGACCGGGACGCGAGGGGTTCGGTCGAGGGATGTGCCAACTCCACAGTCACCTGCGCGCGAACCTCACTGCGTTTCGATGCTTACGGCTCTTCGTCCAAAGCAACTCTATAAAAGAATTCTAAGATTTTCCGGCACGCCTCGCCCTGGAATCACGGCCGGTTCAAAGTGGCCGAACTATTTAGCGTGTCGTTCCTTATCCTGTACGGGTGCGTGGCGACGGAGATGGCTGGGTGATGTCGGAGAACGGCGCCCGGTTCTGGGGTCGCCACGGCGCGGCCGGTTTGCTGTTGCGGGCCCCGATGCCCGGCGGCGCGGCGGCGGTGCTGTTGCAGCACCGCGCGCCGTGGAGTCATCAGGGCGGAACGTGGGCGCTGCCCGGCGGTGCGCGCGACAGTCATGAGACCCCTGAGCAGGCCGCGGTGCGCGAGGCGCACGAAGAGGCCGGCCTGCCCGCCGAGCAACTGACGGTGCGCACGACGGTGGTGACCGCCGAGGTCGCAGGCATCGGCGGCACGCAGTGGACGTACACGACGGTGATCGCCGACGCGGCCGAACCCCTGCACACCGTGCCCAACCGGGAGAGCGCCGAGTTGCGCTGGGTCCTCGAGGATCAGGTCGCGGACCTGCCCCTGCATCCCGGGTTTGCCGCGAGTTGGCAGCGCCTACGTGAGGTGACCGCGACGATCCCGTTGCTCAACCGGCAGCGCTGATCGCGGCCTTGAGGTCCTCGGCGGCGGCCTTCGGGTCGTCGGCAGCGGTGATCGCGCGCACGACGACGACTCGCCGCGCGCCCGCGGCGAGCACCTCGGGCAGACGCTCCTGGTCGATGCCGCCGATCGCGAACCACGGCTTGCCGGGACTGTGCGCAGCGGTGGCCCGCACCAGATCCAGACCCGGCGCGGGACGCCCCGGTTTGGTGGGTGTCGGCCAGCACGGCCCGACGCAGAAGTAGTCCACCCGCTCCTCGATGGCCACGGCCATCTGCGCGGCGTCATGGGTCGAGCGTCCGATGACCGGCCTGCGGCCGATGATGCCGCGCGCGACATCCAGCGGCAGGTCGTCCTGGCCGAGATGCAGCACGTCGGCCCCGGCGGCCAGGGCGATATCGGCGCGATCGTTGACGGCCAGCAGAGCGCCGTGGCGGCGTGCGGCGTCGGCCAGGATCTCGAGCGCTTCGAGTTCCTGACGGGCCTCAAGCGGCCCGAACTGTTTCTCACCCGCGGAGCCCTTGTCACGCAGCTGGATCAGGTCGACGCCGCCGGCGAGTGCCGCGTCGGCGAATTCGGCCAGGTCACCGCGTTCACGACGGGCGTCGGTGCACAGATACAACGAGGCGCGCTGCAGGCGCTGGACGGGAAGTTCGACGGCTTGGTCCACACGGTGACGGTAGTCGGTGTTCTTTGAGTAATCTGGACGGGCAACACGGGAGTCCCGGGAACGGGGACTGAGAGTGGGCATCGCCGGCCCTTACCGTCACACCTGATCCGGGTCATGCCGGCGAAGGGAGCAGGATCTATGACACGTACGGTCGCCGTCATCGGCGGTGGCGTCATCGGGCTGTCCGTCGCGCGACGCGCAGCGCTCGACGGGTGGACGGTGCGCCTGCACTGCACCACCGAGCGCGGCGCGTCGTGGGTGGCCGGCGGCATGCTGGCGCCCCACAGCGAAGGCTGGCCCGGTGAGGAGCAGTTGCTCCAGCTGGGGCTGGAATCGCTGCGGTTGTGGCACTCCGGGTTTCTCGACGGCCTGCCCGAGACGGTGGTGACCGCGCGGGAATCGCTCGTGGTGGCGGTGGACCGCGCCGACGCCGCCGATTTGCGCACTGTTGCCGAGTGGCTTGCCGCCCAGGGCCATCCGGTCGAGTTCACCACCGCCGCCCGTGATGTGGAACCTTTGCTGGCTCAAGGTATTCGGCACGGATTCCGCGCGACGACAGAGCTGGCGGTGGACAACCGCGGGGTGGTCGACGCGCTGGCCGCGCACTGCGAGCGGTTGGCCGTGCGGTGGGCGGGGCAGGTCGACGACCTCGCCGATGTCGACGCCGACGCCGTGGTGATCGCCAACGGCATCGACGCGCCGCGGCTGTGGCCGGACCTGCCGGTACGCCCGGTCAAGGGTGAGGTGCTGCGGCTGCGGTGGCGCAAGGGTTGTATGCCGGTGCCGCAGCGCGTGATCCGCGCCCGTGTGCACGGCAGGCAGGTGTACCTGGTGCCCCGCGCCGACGGCGTGGTGGTCGGTGCCACGCAGTACGAGCACGGCCGCGACACCGCACCGGTGGTCAGCGGCGTGCGGGATCTGCTGGAGGACGCCTGCGCGGTGATGCCCGCGCTGGGGGAGTACGAACTGGCCGAGATCGCGGCCGGGCTGCGGCCGATGACGCCGGACGGTTTGCCCGTCGTGGAACGTGTCGACGAGCGCACCGTGGTCGCCGTCGGGCACGGACGGAACGGATTTCTGTTGGCGCCGTGGACCGCTGAGCGGGTCGCGGCAGAACTCGAAGTGGGTGTGGGAGCGAAATGATCACCATCACGGTCAACGGGGAGAGCGTCGAGGTGGACGACACCATCACCATCGAACGCCTGCTCGAGACACGCGGTTTTCCCGAGAAGGGCATCGCTGTAGCGCTGGACTGGTCGGTGCTGCACCGCTCGGAGTGGGATCAGACCCTATCCGACGGGGCACGCATCGAGGTCGTGACGGCGGTGCAAGGTGGCTGACTCCGTACTGCGCATCGGGGGGCGCGAATTCGGCTCCCGGCTGATCATGGGCACCGGCGGTGCACCCAACCTCTCGGTGCTCGAAGAGGCGCTCATCGCCTCAGGCACCGAACTGACCACCGTCGCGATGCGACGCGTCGACGCCGAAACCGGAACGGGCGTACTCGATCTGCTCAACCGGTTGGGCATCGCCGCGCTGCCCAACACCGCCGGCTGCCGCGGCGCGGCCGAGGCGGTGCTCACCGCGCAGCTCGCGCGTGAGGCGCTCGGGACCGACATGGTGAAACTCGAGGTCATCGCCGACGAGCGCACCCTGCTGCCCGACGCGGTCGAACTCGTCAAGGCCGCAGAACAATTGGTCGACGACGGGTTCACCGTGCTGCCCTACACCAACGACGACCCGGTGCTGGCGCGTCGGCTCGAGGACATCGGATGCGCCGCGGTGATGCCGCTCGGCTCGCCGATCGGCACCGGGTTGGGCATCTCCAACCCACACAACATCGAGATGATCGTCGCGGCCGCGGGGGTGCCCGTGGTGCTCGACGCCGGTATCGGCACCGCGAGCGACGCCGCGCTGGCGATGGAACTGGGTTGTGACGCCGTGCTTTTGGCCACTGCCGTCACACGCGCGTCCGATCCGCCGACCATGGCCGCCGCGATGGCCTCGGCCGTCACCGCTGGCCATCTCGCCCGGCAGGCGGGTCGTATCCCTAAGCGGTTCTGGGCGCAGGCGTCGAGCCCGGCGCTGTGACTGCGCCTGTGAAACGGTATGTGGCGCTGGGCAGTTCGATGGCGGCCGGACCCGGCATCAAACCGTCGGCGCCGGGTGCGCCGCGGCGGGCAGGCCGCTCGGCCCGCAACTATCCGCACCTCGTCGCCGAGCGCCTCGGCCTGGATCTCATCGACGTCACGTACTCGGGAGCGACCACCGCGCAGGTGCTGCGGGACAAGCAGAACGGTGTCCCGCCGCAGATCGACGCGCTCGACGGCTCCGAGGCTCTGGTCACCGTCACCATCGGCGGCAACGACGCCGGTTACGTGCCACTGCTGACCGTCGCCGCGTGGCCGCGGCTTGTGCGCCGGTTGCCGGTGCTGGGCCCGTGGGTGCGCAACCTGCTCGACGCCGACGCGCGCGAGAAGGCCCTGCAGCAGGTCGCCGCGTCGCTGGTCGAGGTCGGCCGATCGATCCGTGCGCGCTCCCCGAAGGCCACCGTGCTGTTCGTCGACTACCTCACGCTGCTGCCGCCCGTCGGTGCCCCGGCGCCGCCGCTCGCCGACGCGGACGCCGAACTCGGACGTCACGTCGCCGACACGCTGGAGAAGCACACCGGTGCCGCCGCGGCGGAAACCGGTGCAGGCTGGGTGCGCGTCGCGGAGGCCAGCCGTGATCATCACGCCTGGTCACCAGACCCCTGGACCACCCGGCCGGGCTTCCCGTGGCCAGGGCGCCCGGCACCGCTGCACCCCAACGCGGCGGGCATGCGGGCCGTCGCGGATATGGTCGCCGCTCAGCTCGGCTGAGATCATGGTGGCAATGATCGAACTCGCCGGGCTGACAAAGCTCTACGGAACCCACCGCGCCGTCGACGACCTCAGCTTCACCGTCGAACCGGGCGTGGTCACCGGCTTCCTCGGGCCCAACGGCGCGGGCAAGACCACCACCATGCGGCTGATCCTCGGCCTGGATCACCCCACGTCCGGCACCGCGACCATCGACGGCAAGCGCTACCGCGAGCTCAAGAATCCGCTGCGCACCGTCGGCGCCCTGCTCGACGCGCGGCAGGCGCATCCCAACCGCTCGGCCCGCAGCCACCTGCGGTGGATCGCCGCGGCCAACCGCATTCCGGCGTCCCGCGTGGACGAGGTGCTGGAGATGGTCGGGCTGGCCTCGGCCGCCGACCGCAACGCCGGGGCGCTGTCGCTGGGGATGAGCCAGCGGCTGGGCATCGCCGCGGCGCTGCTGGGAGATCCGCCGGTGCTGTTGTTCGACGAACCGGTCAACGGGCTGGATCCCGAGGGCATCCACTGGGTACGCACGCTGATGCGCGAGCTGGCCGGTGAAGGTCGCACGGTGTTCGTGTCGAGCCATCTGCTGGCCGAGATGGCGAATACCGCCGACCGCCTGGTGGTGATCGGGCAGGGCAAGCTGATCGCGTCGACCACGGTCACGGAGTTCGTCAACGGCTCCGACGCCGACACCGTGCGGGTGCGCAGCCCGCAGTTGGAGACGCTGCGCGACGTGCTCTCGGACGCCGGACTCGACGTCGTCACCGAACCCGACGGCGGTGCCCTCAACGTGCACGGGGTGGCGATCGAGGTGATCGGCGATCTCGCGGCCCGCAACGCCATCACACTGCACGAGTTGAGCCGCAGGCAGGCGTCGCTGGAGGAGGCGTACTTGAAGCTCACCGATGATGCCGTCGACTACCGGGCGGTGCAGCCGTGAGCGCGCTTGCAGCGCTGGACGCCGAGCGCATCAAACTCTCCACGACGCGCTCGCCGCTGTGGTCGGTGGTCGGTGCCGCCGTGCTGAGCTTCGCCATCGCGGCGCTGCAGGGCTGGAGCGCCTATGGCTACACGCCGTTGCCACCAGGCAAGGCCGCGCTGGGCGTCGCGGTGTTCGGGGTTCCGGTGCTCATGGTGCTGGCGTCGATGACCATGACGGGCGAGTACCGCACCGGATTGATCCGCACGACGTTCATGGCCACACCGAACCGGTCCGTGGTGCTCGCCGCGAAAGCCATTGTGTGCGCCGCGTTTTCCTCGGTCGCGGCGATCGTCATGGTGCTGGGCGCGGTGCTGGTGGCCCGGTTGTTCACCGATCCGCTGATCGCGGTGGATCTCTCGCCGACCAATCCCGCGACCTGGCAGGTGGCCGGGAGCTTCGCGTTGTATGCCGCGTTGGCCGCGATCCTCGGTGTGGCCGTCGGCGCGTTGGTGCGGTTCTCGGCGGGCGCCGTCGCGGTGCTGCTGTTGTGGCCGCTGGTCGCCGAGCCGCTGCTGGCCAACATGCCCGGCAACGGCGCCCAAATCGGGCCGTGGCTGCCGTTCGTGCACATGTACCGGTTCCTCGACGTCGACTGGTTGTTCCCGAGTTACGCCATGCCGTGGGGTCCGGTGGGGTCGCTGATCTACTTCGTGGTGCTGGTCGTGGTGGTCTTCGTCGCTGCCGTCGTGGCGCTCAACCGGCGGGATGCGTAGGTCGTCCGGTTGTTGCTGAACCGCCTGCCTCTCGGCCGCTAAGCTGCTGGATAGCTTGACGGAGTCACGTGTCGAGGGGGCCATCTGTGAGTGTGCTCGACGGGTTTTATTCGACGCTGTCGAAGGCTAGGCAGACGTTCGGTGAGGGACCGCCGAGTGACGGTGCGGAGTTCGACCAGAGCTCGCAGCTTCTGCAAATGAAGGCGAATGTGGAGGCGGCGGCTCCCGACGATCGCTGGCAGGGGTCGGGTGCGAATGCCTACGCGGCGGCGAACAGGGAGCACGCCGCGGTCTACGAGAAGCTCGCAGATCTGGACCGCAGGATGGCAGCCGAGGTCAAGAATGCTGCCGGTGTGGTGTCCAGCGGGCGCCAAGGTCTGGACTCGACGGCAAACTGGGTCAACAGCGCCGTTCAATCCCTGCCGCCCACGTCGGAACAGGACCGGGAACGCAAGCTTCTGCCGATCGCCCGTGAAGGCATCAGCCAGGTCAACGGGATCGTGCAGTCGGCCACCGCCCAGATGGTGGAGATCAAGGGTCGCATCACCGGTCTCAAGGGCGAGTACGAGGCACTGAGCAACCAAAAGTTCGCGCCGGGCGGCGACAAGTCCGAGGAGGACAAGAACGAGAAAGACGACGACGTCCAGAAGGTGACGGGCGACGACGCCGACAAAGACGAGCGCGACGGGAAGGCGGACGGCGAAGCCTTGGCGGAACAGGCGAACCTGCCCTCGGCGCATCGTGATCCGGCGGTGCTGGATGAGGTTGCCGCGAATCTCCCGGAGTCTCCCCTCACGGCCGAGCAGATGGCCGCTCTCGCAGCCGGTGAAGAAGTCAACGACGTCCCGAAGGAGACGCTCGACTATTACCGGGACTTCTACAATGCCGCGGGCAAGGACGGCCTGCTTCTGCTCGACCGGCACCTGGAGTCGCAGGAGGCGGGCGGCGATGCCGAGGTAGGAGCCCAACGAGACAGGCTCGCCAACGGATTGACACTTACCAGCAACGAGAAGGTGGTTGAACTCAACCCGGACGGTTCGGTCGCGGCACGCGGTGGCTACGACCAGTTGCCGGCTGACCTGCGCGAAATGCTCGAGGTACGTCGCGCGGATCCGACCTATCCGGGTTGGGAGAATCTTGGACCTACCGATGCGAAGAACCAGCATGTCGCTGATGTGGTGCAGTTCAGTGAGCTGATGGGTGAAGCCAACCCGGGTTACCAGCCCGGGACGAAGCTGGGCACCGAGATGTACCTGAAGTCGGCCGACATGGTCGAGAACTCCACCGGTGGTTGGGGAATGACCGATACACCACCGGAAGCCTATGAGCGCGCGGCGAGTTCGTTGGCCGAGATCGCGGGCCGCAACAACGAGTCGTCGTATCAGATCTGGTCCGGAGACGGAATGCCCGAGGGATATGACCCTAAGGAAACGGTCCGCACATTGATCGGCCACGACTGGTCGCAGAGCGGGGGTGGGGGAAGCGGTGCGGCGACCCTGCTGGACTGGATGACCGAGGACACCCAACGTCCGATCGGCGACCCCATCGGTGACCGCGCGCGGCAGGCGTTCGTCGACCTTCCGGACTACCTGGCGCCCAGCGACACCGACCCGGTATGGGACAGCCAGCGCGACGCATTCGCTCGCAATCCTGCGATCTCTACAGAGATGAGTCAACTTCTGGCTTCACACACTGGTGCGCTGGTGGCGCCCGGCCAGCAGAACGGCTTTGTCGACACCAGGATCGATCCGGAAGGCTATCCGCGGATCAGCGCGGACGACGCCAACCGCCTGTTGGAACTCGGCTCCTACTCCGAGGAGGGGAGGACGACACTGACCACTGCGGCCGAACCTGCCCGCATCGAAGAGTTGCAGACAGCCATGGGGAATCACCCGGGCAACCTGGCCGACTATGTGGCCAATAGCCCCGCAGGCGCGTTGTCAGGGCGCATCGACCACGCGATGACGGAAGCCATCACCAACCAGAACGAGGTGCTCCAGCAGGACGTCGTGGCGAAGGACGCGGTCTATCGCGCGAAAGTCGCCGGTGCCGAGCTAGCAGGCTCGCTCGCCGACGAACTGACACCGAAGATTCCTCGTGCCGGTGAGGTCATCGGCTATACCGGGCTGGACCCGGGCGCAACTGTCGAGAACGCCATCAAGCACTTCATCGAGGCCCCCGAGTACAAAGCGCTCACGGTGCCCGACGACGACATCTTGATGGCGGGGTCGAACGTACAGGCGCAGCAGACGGTGCTGGAAGCGGCGATGAAGGCTGGTGAGCTGCCCGACGAGTTGAAGCGCGGCGATTCACCCGTACAGATCTCCGAATTGGGGCCGGACAGTCGGGCGTACCAGATCGTCCAGAAGTACCTCATCGAGCGTGGCTTGGCACAGTATGTCACCGACTATGCGCAGAGCTACTCAATCGCCCTGAAATAACTTGAGTACAAGGGAGACCTGTTGATAGAACCGACGCGACGGCGATCGTCTGTGGATGCGTCAGGCGCGTTGACCCGTATGAGCGTCGTCATACTGGCTGCGGTCGCGGTTGCCTTCTTCGGCGGATGCGGTACCGACACTGAATTCTCGACACCGACGACGTCGGCTGCGGTCGATTTCCCCTATCCGCCGTTTGAAATTCGGACCGACATTGCGGTCCCGCTTCCGCCTCGTCTCAGAGACGCTGCCCAGTTCGCGCTGGACATGTCGGTCGACGACCGCCGGAAGAACGATCCCAACGACGACGAAGCTGACCGACGGTTCCGAAGCCAGATCGCGCCGGAGGCCGACATCGCGGACCTTCCGCCAGGCCCCGATACTGCTATCGGAGAGACGGGGGGCGCGCTTCACCGTGCGGTGGGTGCTCGGGGTCTACCCGATGACACGGTCGAAGTGACGATTTGTCAGTACGACACCCCGGGTCTCTACACGAAGTTAAAGGACGGACGGATTGTCAGCTCCGACATTCCGATGAGTGTCCAACGTCCTCTGGTGCAGTGGACCGGTCGGCCCGCAGCTGATGGCACCACTCCTGCTGGCCCTCGGTGGCTTTGGGTTGGCGAGACCGCTTCGTACAACCTGCCTGCCCAACAAGTTGCTGAGCTTTGCGATCCGTTCAAACCCGAACCGTTCATCCAGAAGATGCCCGACCCGACGACAGCAGCATCCGCGACGCCGAGCGGATAGCGTAGTCAAGTTAGATTCCGTCGAGCATCTAGAGAAATGTCAGCCTTTGGAAGGCCAGCTAAGTACGTCACCGGTTACGGCCAGAGCTATTCGTTCGTACTGAAGGGTTAGCAGTGGAAACGCTACCGAATCCGATTCTGTGTTGAGCATGACCAATTGGCGAAAGAGCAGCGTGCTCGGGCCGAATCCGGTGCCGGGGATACCGGTGCCACCGCCGACAAGGCCCCTGTCGCGCCGTCGACCACTGGTTCCGAGAACACCACTGCATCGCCCGACACCGCGCCGGTGCGTCCGCCGACCAGAGTTCCCACTGATTCGTCAATTCTGTTGTGACCGTTGAGTTCCTCGACCTGAAGGTGTGTTGATGAGTTTGCCTCCCCCGCCGGATTCGTTTGGTTCTCAGCCGCCGAATGGTGGTGGGGTTCCGCCGCGGGGTGGGGGGCCTGGTGGTCAGGGATCGTATGGTGCGCCGCAGCCGGGTCAGCAGCCGTATGGGCAGTATCCGGGTCAGCCTGGTCAACCGCAGTGGGGTCCGCCGCCGCAGCAGTGGGGAGCTGCGCCGCCACCGCCGAACAGGGGGGGCGCGGCAAATGGGTGCTGATCGGCTTGGCGTTAGTCGCGGTGATCGCGTTGAGCATCGCGGGCACTGCGGTGGTTCTGAAATCAGACTCTGGCGACGGTAATGGGGCTCTTCGCCCTCGGCGCAGCGATTCAGAATTCGCAAGCGCCAACGACACGGGCCCGGCGAACCTCATCACCGAGGATCCGACGTGTGAGGCGTGGGGGCGTATTTCCCGCGAGTTAAGCACCGCGACTAAGGCCGTGGATTGGGCTGAGCGCGATGACTCCGTTCCTGCAGATGCGTGGGACCCGGATCTGCGTGCAGCGTACGAGGCTGCTGGGCGGGCGATGAGTAATGCGGCAGAAGGTGTGCGGGCGCTAGTTAGTGCGACGCCCCACCGGGTTATGCGAGAATTATACGGCCAATTCAATACTTTCACGAATGGCGT